>OFHB01001425.1_pt1 | contig 13623 bp, 13 predicted proteins | sample 1521881 | NCBI WGS metagenome assembly OFHB01 (sample SAMEA3504090, study PRJEB24116) | mouse gut metagenome | biome: mouse gut; feature: mouse-associated habitat; material: faeces | place: Denmark | collected 2011
TCCAAGGTTTTTTCCAGTCTCTTTGGCGGCGGCGGCAAAAAACAGGAAGAAGCCAACGACCCCAACGTCCAGGCGCTGGAGCGGTATTTTAAAGAAAAACTGCCCGCCAACTATGTCAATTCCCCTAAGTACGCCGTGTCCGTCACCCAGGACGGCCGGGGCTATGCCGCCGTTATCACCCTGGACATGGGGTCCGACGGCTCCGACTACACCGGCTTCGGCAAGGACGACTTTGAAAATCTGTCAGAGCTGGAATCCAGCTACGTCTTTGACGAGTTTCTCCAAAATCCGCCTGTGCCCGTCCGGGCCGCCTTTATTATGGACTTCGGGCCTAGGAACAAAATCAAGGTGGACAGGGGCTGGACCCCGGCAAAGTAAGGAGAAAAACGAAGCTTTCCGCAACGTTCTTTTTGGTTCTTTTTCCACTCCGTGGACCTGAAACTCCAAAGCGCATGCTCCGCGTTCGCCAAGAGTTCCACGTCTTTCGTGAAAAAGGACATAAGATATAAAACCTGAAAGGAATGATACCCATGGAAAGATACTACCAGCCCGAGATCGAGTGCGCGTCCCGGGAACAAATCAAGGCCTGGCAGGATGAGCGGCTTGTGAAGCAGGTGCGCCACGTCTGGGACAACGTGCCCTACTACCGGAAGAAGATGGAGGAGAAGGGCCTCACCCCTGACGACATCCGCTCCAGCGACGACCTGCACAAGCTGCCCTTCATCACCAAGGCCGACCTGCGGGAGGCCTACCCCTACGGGCTGGTAGCCAAGCCCCTGAAGGAGTGCGTGCGCATCCAGTCCACCTCGGGCACCACCGGCAAGCGGGTGGTGGCCTTCTACACCCAGCACGACATCGACCTGTGGGAGGACTGCTGCGCCCGGGCCATCATGGCCGCCGGCGGCACCGACGAGGACGTGTGCCAGGTGTCCTACGGCTACGGCCTGTTCACCGGCGGCCCCGGCCTGAACGGCGGCTCCCATAAGGTGGGCTGTCTCACCATCCCCACCTCCTCGGGCAACACCGAGCGGCAGATCATGTTCATCCAGGACCTGTCCGCCACCATCCTGTGCTGCACCCCCTCCTACGCCGCCTACATCGGCGAGACCATGAAGGAGATGGGCCTCACCCCCGACCAGATCCCCCTGAAAGCGGGCATCTTCGGCGCCGAGGCCTGGAGCGAGGAGATGCGCCGGGACATTGAGAGCAAGCTGGGCATCAAGGCCTACGACATCTACGGCCTCACCGAGATCATCGGCCCCGGCGTGGCCTACGAATGCAGCGAGCAGACGGGGATGCACATCTGCGAGGACCACTTCCTGCCGGAGATCATCGACCCGGACACCGGGGAGGTGCTGCCGGAGGGCACCCCTGGCGAGCTGGTCTTCACCTGCATCACCAAGGAGGCCTTTCCCCTGCTGCGCTACCGCACCAGGGATATTGCCACCCTAAGCCGGGAAAGCTGCTCCTGCGGGCGGACCCTCATTAAGATGACCAAGCCCAAGGGCCGCACCGACGATATGCTTATCATCCGTGGGGTCAACGTCTTCCCCTCCCAGATCGAGACGGTGCTGTTCCAGACCAGCCAGACCTCCCCCCACTATCTTATTACGGTGGACCGGGTGAACAATACCGACACCCTGGACATCCAGGTGGAGATGACCGACGACTTCCAGTTTGACGCTGTGCGTCTGGTGGAGCAGAAGCAGCGGGAGATCGAGGCCGCCCTCCAGTCCACCCTGGGGCTGAGTCCTAAGGTGCGCCTGGTTAGCCCCAAAACCATCCAGCGCAGCGAAGGAAAGGCCAAACGGGTCATCGACAAACGGCAGCTGTATTGATATAATAGACGTATCAAAAATACAAAAGGAGGTATTTCTATGACCATCAAACAGCTTTCTGTTTTTGTAGAAAACAAGCAGGGCCGCCTTTCGGAGATTACCGGCATCCTCCAGGGGGCCGGGGTGGATATCCGGGCCCTTTCCCTGGCTGATACCACCGATTTTGGCATCCTGCGCCTCATCGTGGATAAGGAGGATGTGGCGGAGGCCGCCCTGCGGGGGGCGGGATTAACCGTCAGCCTCACCCCGGTCATCGCCGCCGGCATCGCTGACCGCCCCGGCGGCCTGGCGGAGGCCATGGCCCTCCTCCGGGACGGGGGCATCAGCGTGGAGTATATGTACGCCTTTATCAGCCGCCGCAAGGAGATGGCCTATGTCATCCTGCGGGTGGATGACAACGGGAAGGCTGCGGAGCTGCTGCAAAAGGCCGCCTTCCCCCTCCTCACCGAAGAGGAGATTGCGGAATAAGCCCAGGACCCCTCTGGAGGCTGTACCGACAGCCCCGGAGGGGTCCTTCTGCTTCAAAGTCTGTCCTCTTTTTCTTTTCGTGTGCCTGAATGTACAATTATTCATTTTATTGAATCGGAACTTATTTTAATTTTCTCTGATTCTTGAAAACGATTTTGCTCCTCCCTCGTTCTGTAAGAAGAGGTACGCAGACACAGGCGAGTTGGTACAAGGAGGAATTCATCATGTCGTTATTGGAAGTGCGCGGGCTGGAAAAAATCTACTCTGCCAGGGGCGGGAACCGCACCGCTGCCTTGCGGAGGGTCTCCTTCACCGTAGAAGAGGGGGAGTTTGTGGCCATCATGGGGGAAAGCGGCAGCGGGAAAAGCACCCTTTTGAATCTGCTGGCCTCTCTGGACCGTCCCACCGCCGGGGAGGTGTTGCTGGAAGGGAAAAACCTGGCAAAGATCCCCGGCCGGAGGCTCTCCGCTTTCCGGCGGGACCACCTGGGCTTCGTCTTCCAGGACTGTAGCCTGCTGGACACTTTCTCCCTGGGAGATAATATCCTCCTGCCTCTGGTGCTGGCAAAGCTGCCTTTTTCCGAGATGAGCGCCCGCTTGCTGCCCCTGGCGGAGGAATTGGGCATCACCAAGCTGCTGAATAAATATCCCTGGGAGGTCTCCGGCGGACAGAAGCAGCGGGCCGCGGCGGCAAGAGCCCTCATCACCCGACCCAGCCTGCTGTTGGCGGACGAGCCCACCGGCGCCTTAGATTCCCGCTCCGCCGGAGAGCTGCTGGACATCTTCCAAAAAGAGAACTGGGAGGGGCAGACCATTGTTATGGTGACACACAGCGTGCAGGCCGCCTGCCGGGCCCAGCGGGTGCTGTTCCTCCAGGACGGGCAACTGGTCCGCGAACTACGGAATCGTTCGGGGGAGGACTTCTACCGGCAGGTGGCTGACGGCCTGGCTACCCTGGGCAAGGGGGTGGCCTAAGATGCGCCGGAAGCTCCTTTGTCCCTGGCTCGCCTTCCAGAACCTGCGAAACAACCGCCGGGACTATCTCCCCTTCCTAGGGGCGGCCAGCCTTATTATCTGCCTGTTCTTTACCGTTTGCAACCTTTCGGAATCTCGCAGCTTTGCCCGCGCCATCCCCGGCAGCGGCACCCTTCACGGCCTGATGGCCGTTGCAACTCTGCTACTGCCGGTGGTCTGCGCCCCTTTCCTGTGGTATATTAACAGCTTCCTGATGAAGCGCCGGAAAAAAGAACTGGGGCTGTACGGAGTCCTGGGGCTGGAGCAGCGGCACGTGGGGGCGGTGCTCTTCTTCGAGACGCTGTACAGCTTTCTCTTTTCCTTGGCAGCTGGGCTGGGGACAGGCATCCTGCTGATGGGCCTTTCGGTTAGGCTGTTGCTGGATCTGGCCGGCATCACTGCCGACTATGCCCCTTCTGTGACACCCGCTGCCCTGCTCTACACTGTGGGACTGTTTGGGGTCATCTTCCTTGGATGCCTTGTGGGCAATTTGGTGCACCTTTCCTTAGCAGCTCCCACCGACCTGCTGCGGGAGGACCGCTCCGGGGAGCGGGATCCCCGCTTTGGTGTCCTGGGCGGTGTCCTGGGCCTGCTGCTCCTGGGGGGCGGCTACACTGTCGCCATCCTGGCCTACAATGACCCCCTGCTTGCCCTGATGGTGATTCCTGCCTTCTTCCTGGCGAGCCTGCTGGTAGCTCTGGGAACCTATGGGGTGTTCATTTTTGGTAGCATCTATGTCCTGAAGGCCTTGCGGAGCAATAAAGGCTTCTACTACCAGCCTCAGAACTTCGTCACCCTGTCGGGAATGCTCCACCGGATGCGGAAAAACGGGGCGGGCCTTGCCAACATCTGTCTGTTCGGTACCATGACCCTGGTGACCCTTTGCTGTACCCTGACGGTGGCCTTCGGCCAAGGGGAGGTGATGGCACTGCTGGGCTCCGCTAACCGCCAAGGGGTCATCTCCTTGGATCTGGAGCACATCGCCCCGGAGGAGCTAACCATCTTCTTTGGCACCCTGGCTTTTCTAGGGCTTTTCTTCGGAACCGCTTTTCTCCTCTGCACTGTGCTGGTGATGTACTACAAACAGATCACCGAAGGCCATGAGGACCGGGAAGGTTTTTTGGTGATGCAACGGGTGGGGATGAGCGTGGGGATGGTGCGCTCCACCGTCCGGCGGCAGGTGCTGCTGGTGTTTTCCCTTCCCCTGCTGGGGGCGCTTCTTCATCTCTGCTTCGCTGTTCCGGTGCTGATCCGACTGTTCGATGTCCTCTGTGTCAGTTCCCGGACGGTGCTGCTGGGGGCGGGATGCGCAGTGCTGGTCTTTGCGGGGCTTTACCTGGGGGTGTACCTTGCCACCGCCAAGGTATACTACAAGCTCGTGGCGCGATAGACCTATCTTCCATACAGCAGAACAGCCCAGCCGGGACAAAGCGTCCTGGCTGGGCTGTTTTATTTTCTGAAAGCTGCACCTGGAAGGTTTAGGCAGGCCCTTTCAATCCAATCACTTGGAAGAATAGTTGGTGTAGGTGACAAACCCGTCATAGAGCTTGCCCAGGTAATCGAAGGAGAGACCGGTGCCGATTGCCACCGCCTCCACCGGGTTTTCTGCCAGGCGGGCCTGGATGCGGATGCGGCTGCTGATGAGCTTATCCATCCCCCCCAGCATACTGCCGCCGCCGGTCATAATAAGGCCGCTCTGTTCGATATCCGCCACCAGCTCCGGCGGGGTGCGCTCCAGCACCGACTGGAGGGCAAGGATGATGTGCTCCACCTCCATAGCCAGGGGCTCCAGCAGCTCCTGGTTGGTGATGGTGATGCGCTGGGGCAGGCCGGTGACCAGGTTGCGCCCCTTCACCTCGTATTCGTTGGCGCTGGCGTCCTCCGGCCAGACAGTGGCGATATCCCGCTTGATGCGGTCGGCGGTGTTATCTCCAATCAGGACATTGTAGGTGTTGCGGATATACCGCACAATGGCCTGATTGAAGGTGTTCCCCGCCATTTTAAGGCTGGTTTTGCAGACGATGCCGTTAAGGGAGAGGATGGCAATATCGCTGGTGCCGCCCCCGATATCCAGAATGGCGATGCCCCCGGGGACGGTAATATCGATCCCCGCGCCAATGGCGGCGGCCACAGGCTCCTCGATCAGAAACACATTCCGGGCCCCGGAGGACATTACGGTGTCGATGACCGCCCGGCTTTCCACCTCGGTAATGGCGGAGGGAACGCAGACGCAGACCCTGGGCTTAAAGAATTTGCTGGAGCAGACCTTCTTGAAAAAGTCCTTGAGCATCTCCTCGGTGACCTCGTAATCGGAGATGACCCCTTCCGCCAGAGGCCGCACCACCCGGATAAGGTCGGAGGTTTTCCCCAGCATATCGTAGGCGGCCTGGCCCACCGCCATCTTTTTATTGGTACGGGCGTCCATAGCCACAATGGAGGGTTCCTTCAGGACGATGCCCTTGCCGGCGACATAGATCAGCGTGGTAGCGGTCCCCAGGTCGATGCCGATGTCATTGCGAAACACGGTTCCAACTCCCCTTTATATTCTCGTTGTATCTATCGGTAATTGACAAAAAATTCCACGGTACTGATTATACTATGGTTTTATGTCCTTTGTCAAAAAAAATTGCAAATAGGCTGTAAACGAATCCCCCCATGAGCTGTCACCCTTCATTTTAGGCGGAGGAGACGGGGATTATTCCCCCTAGCCCTCCACAGCCTCGGTAAGCATCGCCCGCAGGTTGGTGTACCGCTTGGTGCGGCGGTTGTTTTGCACCATCCGGGCTACCGTCTCCTTTTCCCCCGCCATCACCAAAAGGCGGCGGGCCCGCGTGACCCCGGTGTAGAGAAGATTGCGGTAATGGAGGTTCCGGTGGCTGCCCATCAGGGGCATCACCACTGCCTCAAACTCGCTCCCCTGGCTTTTGTGGATGGTAATGGCGTAGGCGTGCTCCAGCTGGTCGGCGGTATCGAAGGTATAGGGGGCCACCACGTCGTCAAACCGCACCAGGACCGTCTTGGAGGAAAGGTCAATCATATCAATAACGCCGATATCCCCGTTGAAGACCCCCTCCCCTTCCTGGCCGTTGTCGTTCTTCCACAGGATATCGTAATTGTTGCGAATCTGCATCACCTTATCCCCCTCCCGCAGGGTGCGGCCCAGGGCGGTGTACTCGCTTTTTTGGCGGTCCGGGGGATTTAAGCGCTCCTGAAGGACCCGGTTTAATTCCCGCGTGCCCAGCGCCCCCTGCTTCATAGGGGTGATAACCTGGATATCCCACAGGGGACGGAAGCCGTAGCTTTGGGGGAGGCGGCGGGCGCAAAGATCCGCCACCAGCTGCTGCACCTGCTGGGCGCTTTGGCGGGGGAGAAAGAAAAAGTCCTTGTCCTTTTTGTCCAGCTGGGGCAGCTCCCCCCCCACAATGGCGTGGGCGTTTACCACGATGAGGCTTTCCGCCGCCTGGCGGAACACCTCGTCCAGGTGGACGGTGGGCACGCAGCCGCTGGCAATAAGGTCCCCCAGCACCTGCCCCGCCGCCACCGAGGGCAGCTGGTCGCTATCCCCCACCAGAATCAGCTTGCACCCCAGGCGCATCCCCCGGAAGAGGGATTCCATAATGAGAACATCCACCATGCTCATCTCGTCCACAATGATGGCATCGGTGGGGATGGGGTTCTTCTCGTTGCGCTTAAAGGTGAGGGTATCCCGGAAGGGCTCCACCTCCAGCAGGCGGTGGATGGTCTTGGCCTCCCGGCCAGTGACCTCGGTCATCCGCTTGGCGGCCCGGCCGGTGGGGGCGGCCAGGGACACCTTCAGCCCCTCCCCCTCCAGGAGGGAGAGGATGCCGTTGAGGGTGGTGGTCTTGCCGGTGCCGGGGCCGCCGGTGAGGATGAAGACCGGGCTTTCCATCGCCTCCCGGATGGCCCGGCGCTGCTGCTGGCCGTACCGGATACCCAGGGCGGCCTCCAATTTATCCGTCTCCTGCTCCCAGTTCCGGGAGGGGGGCGGCGCCAGCTGGAGCATCAGGGCCACCCGCCCGGCGATGGTGGTTTCCGCCGCGTAAAGCTCCGGCAGGTAGAGCCAGCTCCGCCCTCCGGCCTCGTAGGCCACCAGGTCGCTGTTCTCCTCCATCTCCGCCAGGGTGTCCTGGACCTTCTCCTTGGAAATCTTCAGGTACTGGGCGCTGAAATCTTCCAGGGTGCTCCGGGGCAGGCAGGTGTGCCCCTGGCGGCTGTTGTGCCGCAAGATGTACCGCACCCCGGCGGAAAGGCGCTTGTAGCTTTCCCAGGGGATTTGGAACCGTTCGGACATCTGCTCGTCCACTTCCTCAAAATCCAGGCCAATCTCGTCGCAGCAAAGGATATAGGGGTTATCCCGAATCAGCTCCACCGAGGGGGGACCCCAGCGCTTCCACACCTTGATGGCGGTGGAGGGCTCCAGGCCGCAATCGGTGAGGAAGAGCATTACGGTGCGGATGCCGAAAAGGCGGGTGTATTCCTCCCCGATCCGTTGGGCCTTGGCCGCCGAAATCCCCGGCACCTCGCTGAGGCGGTGCGGCTCCTTTTCCATCACCTCCAGGGTCTGGCCGCCAAAATGGTTCACCAGCCGCCGGGCGATAGCGGGGCCCACCCCCTTGATTGCACGGGAGGAAAGGTACTTTAGGATGGCGTTTGCGGTTTTGGGGAGGGTGCGCTGGATAATCTGCGCCTGGAACTGCTGGCCGTACTTGTGATGGGAGCCATAGACCCCATCGGCGGAAATCTCCTCCCCTTCCGCCACCCCGGTGGTGGTGCCCACCACCGTCACCAGCTCATCCTCCACCGAGACAGCCAGAACGGTGAAGCCGCTGTCCTCGTTGTGGAAGACCACATCCTCCACGGTGCCCTCCAGATGCTCCAGCTGTTTTCCTTCCATCTCCTTACCCCCCACCGCCAAAAATACTGTTTCTCCAATTATAGCATAAAACTGCCTCGGTCTCCAGGCGCCTGGTGAGATTCCCGAAAAATGCAAGGCCGAAGGCCGGGCAGGGCGGGACAGCGGCGGCACGCCGCGCTAACAGCCAGGGGAAGCCAGCCGCTCCAGGTACATTTGGCGGATGACGGGGATTTCCCCCAGCCCCTCCAGGACGCAGTCCACCTGATACCCGGCGGCGGTGAGGACGTTTTTCCAGGAGCCTTCATCCTCCCCGGCCATATCGCTGCGGGCGTGCTCCCCAGCGGTGAGCAGCAGGGGACGCAGAATCACCCGCCTGGGGGCGCGCTCCTCCAGGCGCTTTTTCAGCCCCTCCAGCCCCAGATAACCTTCCACTGTGGCCACAAAGACATTGGGTTGGCTCAGCTCCCGGAAGACGCATTCCATCGCCCCATAGGCAAAATCCCCCCGGTGGTTTGTGCCATGGCCCATAAGCACCAAGGCGGTGTCCTCCGGCAGGGGACCTTGGCGCTCCAGCAGAATCTCCGCCACCCGCACCAGCTCCTGCGGCCGGTCCAGAAGGGGCGGGGCCAGGAGGAAGGAGGAAAACCTTTCTGCCCGCCTGCCGCAGTCCAGCACCAGGCGCTGGTATTCCATGCCGGCGATGAGAAAGGTGGGCAGGACGGTGACCGCCTCGACTCCATGGGCCACCATTTCCTCCAATGCCCCAGGGACATCCGGCATATTCCAGCCCCGCTTTGCCCACATCCGGCGGATGGTGGGGCTGGTGATGGCCTCATACACGGGTACATCCGGAAAGCTCTCCCGGACCTCCCCGGCAAGAAGCCCCAGAGTCTTTTCCCAGGCTTCCGCCGCCGCGGTTCCAAAGCTAACGAGGAGGATTCCTTTCTTCACCATTTCTTTCCCTTTCCTCCCGCATCCTTTTCCAACTCCCTGTTGCGGCGCTCCTGCTCCCGGATGGCGCGTAGCATCTTCTGGCAGTCCTCACTATCGTCCCCCAACTGGATGGCGCGGATAAATGCCTCCTCGGCCTCCTTATCCTGGTCCATGCAGAAATAGCAGCACCCCATGCGGTACCACCAAAGGGAGTCCTGCTCCCCCTCCTCCCGGAGGGGCAGCAGCACCTGGTAAGCCTTCCTGTATTCCCCCAGGTTCCCCAGGGCCCGGCCCTTGCAGCTTTGGATGGCGTATTCCCGCTGGACCTCCTCCGGCAGGCGGGAAATTTCCCAAAGAATCTGCTTGTGGTGATTTTCCTCATGGAGCTGGTTGAGCCGCTCCAGCACTTCCTTATCTACCATCATTTTCCCTCCTTAGCTTTCGTGGCTGATGTCGTAAAGCTCCAGCTCCGGGGTGAAGCGGAACACCAGCAGCTCGTCGGTGATTTCCGGGTCCAGGCAGAAGTCCAGGGTGCAGTCCATCTCCTCCTCCGCGCCAGGGCGGGGAGCGACGGTGACGCCCCGAAGCTCCAGGACCTGGATGAACCGCTCCGGGGTGGCCTCCTCCCGGCTGGCTACCCCAAGGCTTGCCAGCAGCGGCGCCTCCTCCAGCTCCTCCAGCTGGTCCCGGAGGAAAAAGCGGATAACCTCGTTGCTCTCGTACTCCGCCTCAAACCGCTTCCGGGCCCTTTGATACATCTCCGGCAGCCGGTCCAGCAGCTTTCCGATGGCCTCCCACTTCTTCGGCTGGGCCAGGTTCTCCCAGATAAACAGCTCCACCCTTTGGGAGCGGCCTTCCATGGCAAGGGGGAAGGTCTCGAACAGGCCCTCCTTCACCGGGAAGCGGAGGGAGCCGAAAAGGAGGGTCTCCACCTGGGCGGTGCCCTCCCAGCCCCGGCCCTCCCAGCTGCTGGTCCCGCCGTCCCCCTTGGAGCGCTTTCCGGCCAGGCCCTTCTCCCCGCCCCAGCCGTTGGCGGTCTCCGGCTTCGAGCTCCTCCGGGCCGGGCCATCGCTGCTAGTCCAGCCGTTGGCGGTATCCCCCTGGGCGGTCTCCTTACGGGAGGAGGCGCCGTCCCAGGCGTTGGACTTGCCGGAGGGTCCCACGTTCATCCAGGCCAAAAAGGTCCGGGCGTCTTCGTTGTCCGGGTCCAGGCGCTGGGCGGTGAGGAAGCACTCCTTTGCCTCCTCCATCCGGTCCAGCTGGTAATAGGCGTAGCCCATCCGGCTCCACCAGCGGTGGTCCTGCTCCCCTATCTGCCGCACCGATTCCAGCACCGCCATGGCCTCTTTATACTTACCGGTGTTGTTCAGCGCACGCGCCAGCCGCCCCTGGATGTCGTAATCCTGCCGCAGCTCCTCCGGCAGCTCCCCAATCTCCCGGACAATCTCCCTGTGCTTGTTCTCTTCGTGCCACTGGTCCAGCTTTTCCAAAAGCTCTTTACTGACCGCCATCTCTTTTTCCTCCTTATTCCAGCTCCACCCGGATCACCCTTCGGTAAAAATCAAACTCTCCGTCCAGCTCCTCCTCCGGGTCGTCCCTGTCCTGGCGGAAGTAGGGGGCGCAGGGCAAAAAGCCCACCGCCGCATCAGCGCCGCCGCAGAGATTGCAGCCACCGTCCCCGCCCTTGATGACCAAGGCGCCGTCCTCCCCCACCGTCAGCTCATCGCGGTAGGGATCGCAGGCGATGGTAAGGCCGAAGAAGTTTGGAGTCCGCAGGTCGCAGGAGACGGCGGCTCTCTCCTCCGGTTCAAGGTAGGGGAGGCCCATTTCATAATCGAAGCTGTCCCCCCAGGGGTAGAGGGTGCGGCACCCGCCGCCGCAGAGGTAAGCCCACTCGTCGGCGGTGGGGAGGGAAAAGCCCGTCTCTGCCAGCGCCTCCCGCAGCCGGGAAAAGCTGTCCTGGTGGTACAGCCCCGCCCGCCACCCATCCCCGGTGCGGGTAAACCGCACCTTCTCCGAGATGGTGTACTGGCTGCATTCACCCCTTTGGGCCTTCTGGAATTCCGCGATGGTGTACTGGCTGCATTCACCCCTTTGGGCCTTCTGGAATTCCGCCATCCAGTCCTCATTGCCGGTCAGCCGGGGGTCGTCCAGGGACACCTCCTCGTAGCCCACCGTCTGTAGGGTCCGCTCCACCAGCATGGGGCCGATGACGGCCCGGTGCACCGGATCCATCTGTTCCTGCAAAAGCTCGGTGAGGGTCCCCTCCCAGCCGATGTTCTCCATCTCCTCCTGGAACTCCTCCCGGGTCGCCTGGTCCATCCCCTGGGCGAACTCCTGCCAGCCAAGGGTGACTGTATCCCCTGGGACAAAGACAAACTCCCCGCCCCTGCCGGTAAAGCACCCGGTGCGGGTCTCCCGGCCCCATTTCCGGAAGGTCTCCTCCCCCAAAAGCTCCAGGCCGTATTGCTTCGCCATTTGCTCCAGCAGCGCCCGCCGCTCTTCTGTTTGAAGCCGCTCCCATTTTTCCCGCATCAGCTTTTCTTTCATGGCAAATATCCCTCCCTGTCAGATATTCCGCCCCGCCGCCTGATATAGCAGGGCGTTGAGGATGGCCGCCGCCACGGTGCTGCCCCCTTTGCGGCCCTGGGCGATGATGCGGGGGCAGGGGGCGTTGCGCCACAGCTCCTTGCTTTCCACCACATGGACAAACCCCACCGGGGCGGCAATGACCAGGGCGGGGGAAAGCCTCCCCTCCTGGAAAAGCTCCCAGGCCCGGATGAGGGCGGTGGGGGCGTTGCCCACCGCCAGGACGAGGGGCGCCCCGGCGGTATCCAGATCTGCGGCGGCCTCCATGCTGACGGCGGCCCTGGTGGTTCCCCTTCCCTTTGCGGCCTGGGCGATTTCTTCCTCCGCCATAAAGCAGAGAACCCGGCCCCCCAGCTTTTTCAGGGCGGCTTTGTTCACCCCGGCCTTTGCCATGTTAGTATCGGTGACCAGCCAGGCCCCGGCCTTCATGGCCTCCACCCCGGCGGCCACCGCTCCGGGGGAGAAAAAGAGGCTATCCCGGTAATCAAAATCCGCTGTGGCGTGGATGACCCGCTTTATCACCCCCAGACAATCCGCCGGAGGCAGGGGCCCCATATCCCCCAGTTCCTTTTCAATGATTTCCATGCTGCGCCCTTCGATGGCCTCCGGACCCATCCGCTCCAATGTCATGAGAAAATCCTCCTAATATTCAATGCCCTCCCTGGCGGCGACGCCCCGGTCGTAGGGGTGGCGGAGCTTTTTCATCTCGGTGATATAATCCGCTCGCTCCAGCATCCACCCTGGGGCATCCCGGCCGGTGAGGACCAGCTCGACCCCTTCTGGGGGCAGCTCCAGCAGCTCCCGGCACGCCTGAATCCGGTCCCGGCCCCGGGCGTCCTCCTCCGGCGCAAGGTAGTAAACGAGCACCCCCTCCTCCTGATTCTCCGGCTCCCCGGCAGCGCCGCACGCCGCCAGACATAGAACCGCCAGACACAGCGCCAATACTTTTTTCACAGTCCTTCCTCCCCTCTCTCCAGATTGGGCAGGGTCACAATGAACCGCGTGCCGCCGCCGGTCACATTCTCCGCCCGGATGGCACCGCCCCGGCGGCTGACCGTATCGCTGACGATGCTCAGCCCCAGTCCTGTGCCGCCCGCAGCCCGGGAGCGGGCCTTGTCCACCCGGTAAAACCGCTTGAACACATTGGACAGCTCCTCCGGGGGAATGCCGATGCCGTTATCCTCCACGGTGATGACCGTGGACTCCTCCCCCGGCTCCGCCCGGACCCGGACGCTGCCGCCGGGGCGGTTGTATTTGATAGCGTTCTCCGCCAGATTGTAGAGAATCTGGTGCAGCTCCCCCTCGGTGGCCACCACTGCGGCGTTTGAGATGTTGACCACCAGCAGCTCCACACCCTTCTCCTCCGCCACAGGCCGCAGCATCCGCGCCACCCGGTCCAGCACCGGGGCCACCTCCACCAGCCTCATCTTCAAAAGCGCCTCCATGCAGCGGCTCTGGACGTTGATGCAGAACACGGCCAACACGAAAGCCAACATCTTAATTACCGGGGAAACCGGCGTTGGGAAAAGCGCCGTGGCCAAGGCCATCCACGCCATGAGCAGCCGGGCCGACGGGCCCTTTATCGAGGTCAACTGCGCCGTGCTCCATGAAAACCTCATCGAATCCGAGCTCTTTGGCTATGAGAAGGGGGCCTTCACCGGGGCGGCCTCCACCGGCAAGATCGGTAAGATCGAGCTGGCCAACCACGGCACGCTGTTTCTGGACGAGATCGGCGAGCTGCCCATGGACCTGCAGGCCTCCCTGCTGCGGGCGGTGGAGCAGAAGAAAGTCACCCGGCTGGGGGGAAACCATGAGATCAGCGTGGACGTGCGCATTATCTCCGCCACCAACGCAGATATCAAATCCCTGATTGCCCAGAAAAAATTCCGGGCGGACCTTTACTACC
>OFHB01001434.1_pt1 | contig 13571 bp, 10 predicted proteins | sample 1521881 | NCBI WGS metagenome assembly OFHB01 (sample SAMEA3504090, study PRJEB24116) | mouse gut metagenome | biome: mouse gut; feature: mouse-associated habitat; material: faeces | place: Denmark | collected 2011
GAAGCACTAATTCTTCCTGATGATGAAATTATCCTAAAGGCTGCTACTGTAAAAACAGCTATTTGGGGTAAGAGTTCCCCAATATCAATCCCGGTTTCTGTTATGACGCAAACTGCTCCTATAAATGCACTAACACATATAGCCTCATATAAATAAGGCGGCTTTCTCTCGTAAATTCCTTTTTTACTTTCTGAATCAATTCTTGTATGCAACAAATCAATATATTGATTAATAAAATAATTCTCCTTGTGCATAATTTTAATTTCTTTTATTCCCCTAAATATTTGTAAAGCGCACTGTGATACTGTTGCAGCATACTCATTATACCTCTTCCCCGCATTCCTGATTTTTTTTCTATATCCTAGAACAAACCAAAGCAAACATAAAAAAATAACTGTTGCAACTAAAAGGGTCAGTAAAACGTTTGTATAAAACAAATAGAGAATTATAAAAGAAACTGTCATTAACTCCGCCAGAACCTTAAATAAATTTCCCATTACATCTGTAGTTGCAGAAACATCTGTGTCAATTCCTCGAAGTAAAATAGAGGAATTAGTTTTTGTAAAATACACATAGCTTCTATTCATATAGGATTTTATGATTTTGGCGGATAATTTCCACCTTATCTCGTTTACTTTTTTTATCTGAAACTTCATTTGCTTTATCAAATAAAAGTTTTTGAGAATATAAATGCAAATAATTAAGACACCTGAAATCACAATTACCTGCTTACTGCTGCTAAATCCAAAAAAAGATGCTATATATTTCCCCCATGTATAATTCATAATATCATTCGGTTTAAGTAACAGTTCTGCAAATGGTAAAATGGCTGAAATACCAAGCAGTTCTACCATTGACCCTAATAACGATGTGATAAAAATTAATATACACTCCCATTTTTGTTTTTTATTTAGTACAACCATTAACTGCTTGATAATATTTTTCATTCTTCTTTCCTCAGTATCCTTTTAATTTCCCTATACACGTTATCTGTATTATTATTTACCGAATATTTTTCAGCCTCCTGGCGAGCTGACATCCCCATTTTCCCTATCATATAATTCATAGTCAAAAACTTCTCCATACAAGCTGCTAATTCTTCAACATTTCCCAAATGATATAAATATCCAAACTCATTATCTTTAATTATTTCCAAAGTTGCCCCCGAATCATTTCCTATTACAGGCATATAATTCATCATGTATTCTACAGTAGCAAGGCCAAATGCCTCATGAGATGTTGCAGTTATCCCAACATCCATCCTTTGTAAAAGCTTTTGTACATCTCTTATATATCCGCAAAATTCAACATATTGATTAAGTTCCAGACTTGTCACTTCTCTCTCCAGCAAATCTCTGTCTTCACCGTCTCCAATCAAATAAATCTTAAATTCGGTAAACCCCTTGCTTTTTAGAATTTTTGCTGCCTTAATTACATCCAATTGTCTCTTTATAGCTATGAGATTGCCTACTACCGCAAAGTTAACACATCCGTAATTATAATAGTCTTTTTTATATGGTAAACAAATATTAATCCCATTATATATCTGGCATGTACACTTTATCCCCATTTGTTGACATTCCGACTGAATATATTTCGAAATCGCAATCACAGAATCTGATTTTGCAAATAACCTTTGAACAATCTTTTTCGGAAATATATACTGCAAATGATAGCTTCCTTCGCCTTCTCGTATATGCCACATGTGAGGTTTGTGCAAATAAAGTGCCAGCCATATTCCTACGTCAATAACACTACTATTGCTATATATAACATCTGGAATAAAAGAAACATTATTTTTAAATTCTTTAATAAGCTTGATGTTTCTGTAAATTTTTCTCACTTTATAATAAAGAATATGAAAGAAGTCCTGCCCTGGAAATGTAGTCCTCCATGATTCCATGTATATGCTATAATATGGAATATCATTTTCGTCCAGAACCTCGGTAATTATCTTAGATTTATATTTTATATCCTGCCTAGGGACAAGCACGAACGGTTCTATATTATGCCTTCCTTTTAAATCTAAAATTAAATTTGTGACGGAATTTGTAGCTCCATACATTTCGAGCCATTGTGTGACAAACAACACTTTTACAGGTTTCATGCTCTCTCCACGTTTTCAAAATCTTAATTATTACATACCAATCCAATCTCTCTCCGCATATGGATATCTGCATCCTTTTAATGGAAGTCTCGGATAAATAACCGTTTTTTGCGGATTTCTATTTAAATACGCCCCCCAAAAACTAAATGTACTATTTGCTATAATATTATTTTTACATAAACTCATCAGATTCATATCAATATAAGCATTCTTTCCAGCATTCCAGTCAATAAATGTAAAGTTCGCAGCCTCGCCAATATTTTCTTTTGCACCGCTTATGTCATCTGAAAAAATGAAATATTCCGGACTCAAAAGATTTTTGTCCATATAATCTACAGCCTGCTGATAATACTCGCCACTTAATATCTCAAACCCGAACTCTTCATAGTCTCCTTTACGAAAATGAATACTCACCGAATTCGTACTTGCCATTTTTTCTGCTAATAATTTGTTTTTTTCATCCGTTATTTGGGGGAAAACAAAACTACTTAAAACTTTTTCTTTAATTGAATGAAAATACTTTACATTCGCCCACACACCACGTAAATAATAAGAATATAATACATTCAAACTAAAATATTCAGCATAAAATGCCGAACTGTCCTCTTGAACGATATAACTTGGCTTTATACCCATTATTGCACGTCTAAACACATTAATTTTATTAATCGTTTTATTGTACTTAACCGTCTTCGGACAATATTCCGAAAGCTTAACAACGTCCTGCCAATCCGCCATCGGCATATGAATTCCAAATACCCGTTCCAGTTCATACCCATTGTGAGTTTCTTCATTCATCATACTTATGTCCAAATAGCATTTACTGTTTGGAAATCGCTCCTGCATTGCCAAAAAAAAGGCAAATTCGAACATTTGATTCCCAAGTCCTCCATCAATTGATATTATAAACATCTTACCACCTTCGTTTAATATAAATTGAAGCTATATGTTTAACAAACATCAAAGCCGCTATGGGTGAAACTCTCAATGCATACAAAAAGTTCTTCTTATAGAATTGTATATACCCCTTATACATTTGAGGTTTCATACTAAAACATTCTCCTGGGTGCCTATAATACTTAAGTAATACTTTCTTTACAACCGCACAATTTGTTCCGTTTTTCAGCATACGAACCCAAGTATCCCAGTCTTCACAGCAATAGCTCATTCTCTCATCCATTCCCCCAACTGCTAATAACTCATCTTTTCTCACCATGACGGATGATGTTGGTATAAAATCTTTTTTCAACAAATTTTTTATACAATTCCCTTCTATACTCTCCCTATATCTAAATAGTACTTCCCCGCTCTCCTCATCAATTGTATCTGCCCATGTATATACTAAACCACACTTTGTATCATTCTCCTCAAATTTATCGACCTGCATTTTTAATTTGTCTGAATACCATTCATCATCATCATCACATAGCGCAATATAACTCCCTTTTGCTATTATCATACCAAGGTTTCTTGCATGTGTCGGTGTCCCATAATTTTTTTCGCTTCTGATATATATTAAATTTTTAATTTTATTTTTATACTCTGCAATTAATTTATGATACTCTATAATATTGGGAGAACAGTCATCGATTATTATAACCTCATAATCCGAATACGTCTGCTGTATTATAGAGTCCAGCAATCTTCTAAGGTATTCAACTCTATTATAAGTTGGTACAATGACACTAACATTCGGCATATTTATTTCCTTTTATTATTTTTAACAATTTATCCGCATATTGGAAATATCCATAATTCTTTTCAACATAAGCATGCAATAATAATCTCTTTTGAGTATCGCGAAATTGTAGCGCTATTTGTTCTACTTTCGCTAAAATCCCTTCTATACTTTCATTCTTTTCAATTACTGATATCCCTGGGCATTTATCATATATCAAATCACTAATTATCCCTACCTTATTTGAAACAACAGGGACTCCAGATGCCAGACTTTCAGTTATTCCCATACCAAATCCTTCACAATAACTTGGTACAAGAAGAACGTCCCCGCTATTATAAAATGCATTCATCTCTTCTACAGGAATACCACATCGGATACTAATATGTTCTTTTCCTTTAAAAAGTTCAACATTCTTACTATCATTTGCCGCTATTTTCAATTCAAAGTTTGAACTTTTCTCTACAATTTTGGCTATTTGCCGGAGCACGCTCAATCCTTTTGCCTCTTCAAGCCTTCCACAAAATAATATTATAGTTCTGTTATTAAAGTTTTTATTAACAGGATAAAAAATATCTGTTTCAACACAATTATTTAATAGCATTATTTTATTTCTATTTACATGATAATTAGAAATAATCTGTTCCATTGTCCAGGTTGAAACGGCGATATTCATCTTTGCATTTTTCACAGCAATATATTCAAAAACAGTACTTCCGCCATAAATAAATTCACCAGTTTGACGTTTCAACGACATAATAGAACCGTGGTCAAACAAAAAATCACTTCTCACAAAAGGTGCATTCTGTCCATGAGTTATAAGAATATCTCCTTTTCCCACAATCCACCTTGCAAAAGCCGAGAATGTCAGCATCAACAATATCCTGTTTTCGCAGCATACCAATTTACGCCATCTTTTGAATTGTTGTATGAAAGGAATATCAATAATTGTAACTTCATATTGTTCCTTTAAGATACAATTCAAAATCTGGACTATTCGTTCCAATCCGCCTGCGCTCTGCCCATACCATGAAACTATCCATATTCTTTGCTTCATTTTCTTACTATCTCTCTAAAGACACTACAAATCTCTTCCGCGCTCTTTTCCATACTATTCTCTTTTTTAAATTTTTTAATATTATAGCTAATAGACTGTCTTTTTTCTTCATCCAGCATCAATTGGCAGATGGCTTGTCTCAGAGAATCTGCATCGGCTACGTTTACCTCAAGCCCAAGATTATTCTTTTCAACCGAAATCCCCATACCCTTTGTTCTTGTAATAATAACAGGCTTTTCAACATACAAAGCATCAATTAAGCTTGTTAATCCAAAAACTCCCTCTTGTGCTTCTGCTAAAACAGGTAAAACTATCACTTTGGCCTGCCTATATAATCGTAAGCACTCAGAATATTCCAGCTTATCGTTGATGACTGTAACATTCATGGGAATATCCTTTAACACTTGAGATGTAACTATTAAACAATTATAAGATAAGTCCGCCATTGCTTCAACTAATATTCTGTAATCTCTATATGTATTACCAATAGAGATTATATCATATTTGAATTCCGATTCTGCCCCAAACTCAGTTATCTGCTCCGGAAGAAGCGGTATATATCGAACTTTAGATGGATTAAACTGTTGTTTCAGTTTATCAAGCAAACTGGGATTAATTGTAATTACAAAATCGCATCCCTTTATTAATCTATATAAATTATTTTTATTATGCATACATACTACGATTGGTCTGTTAATAATTTTTAATTGTTTTAAGATTATTAGCCAGCGAGAATAATGTGCATGTGGAACATATATCAAGTCATAATCATTCCGAAATTTGATTAGACTAATCAATTTAATCACTTCGTCAAATACCAAATACCATTTCCCGTAAAAATCATTATGCTCGCACCATTCAAACACCGGTTCTACGCCAAACTTCTTAAAATGATTTATCCCATAAAGCGCCTGACCTGGATACGATGTAACACTTTCTTCCCATCTTCTGCATTTAGTTTTTAATGAATATCCTATATCAATGCAAAATACTTTTATCATAAAAGCCCTTTCTCAAATATATTCCCCCAAGTCAAAAATATATTTATTACGGTATTCATTTCCATTAATCCTAATAGCCCCAAGACCGCCCCCTACTACTGGAGTAATAATACTGTCACATTTTGCCAGTAAATAAATATTTGCCAAATATTCTAATCCCCTGAGATATCTATCATTTTTTCTATCATTTTTTATATTAGCTAAATATTTCCCTTTAGTATCATGTTCATAAAGAACTGTATTATGAAATATCAAAGAATTTCCATATTCTTTTTTAAATACCTGATATATTGAATGGTCTTCTGTTGCAAGGTATATATAATCAAACCCCCCCCATTCATGCATTAACTCATTAACCTTATCAATTAACTGCTGTTCCGAAGGTACTATCGCATGCTTATACGGATGCAGACTGGCATAGTCTGTGCCCCTTCCCAGTACCCCAAGTACTTTAGAATTTTCTGGTAAAAGAGCTTTGCATACATCACTAATATACTTTTCCGTTTCCTTATTTAACTGAATGTATTGCTTGATTAAATTATGGAATAATTTAATTTCACCTTTATCATCCATCCCACTGTATCCTGCACAAAGGTGGCAATCACAAATAATAACATGGCGGCTTCTCCTTACATCAGCTACCCCCCAACAAGTAGGTTGCTTAAAATAGTACTCCCATGAATTTATTTTACCAATTTCATTTTTCTCCAAATACATATTAGGATAATTCTTATAATCCACAACAGGAATATATCCCTGTTCCAATGCATATCTTATTTTCCATGCTACATAGTTATGAATACTCATCAAACCAGCTCGGTCACTACTCGGTCTAATAAGATAAAAAGTTTGATTGGGATTTTTATTTCCGAAACATCTCTTATGCTCAGACGTCCTATATCTTACATAATATCGATATAATCTAGAATATCTCTTTAATCTATTAACAATTATTTTACAGTAATTTCTTTTTTGAAAGGCCATATCACTTAATCTCCAAGCATTATTTTACACACTTTAAAGTCCCTACCATCTCCCCTATCAACTATACCCCTTCTTCTCCCTGCTACACTAAGCACCTTATTTGCATCATCCAATTCCACGATGCAAACAGTATTTTCGTCCCAGTTCTGGATTATCTGCTCACATCCACTTTCCTCATCAACAAGGCTAAAGCAATATTCTACTTTATCGTTATCCCCATAGTTATCTACAGCAGAAATACAAAAAACTTTATATAAGCTTTCACTCTCCTTACTAATACCGGAATTTGCCAGATATTCAACCTTCTTCTCCCCCTGCATTTCGTCAATCGTCAGGCCAAAAAGGGTTTTTTCCATATTCTGTACCTTTTGGTAGTAATCATTATAAAAATATTGTTTTATATCACGCTCCCCACCTTTTTTCTCTTCATCGAAAACCTTCCCAAGAAACTGCGTATAAACCTCTGCCCCCCAAGTATTTAAATGATTATTATCTCTCCAATAATGTTCGTCCGATAAATCCAAATATTCTGTTTTACACAAATTAAAATCATAGTAATTAATTCCATTTTCTGTAGCCAAATTTCTAATCTGATTTCCCCAAATATCATAATTTTCAAAATTATGCAGTTCGCAATCTGTTATAGGAGATGTAAATAATGTCAACTCAATTTCATTCTTTTTGCAGAAATCAATAATTTTTATTAAATACGTAATTATTTCATCTGTTATAGGATTTTCTTCAAAACAGACTCTTTTGCTTTTCTCACAGTACATTCCATCAATTACAGCTTCTGTATGGCGATATCCTTTATAAACATACCCTCCTTTCCATTTGTTTTCCTCATCCTCAGCCTTATTTTGCAGTTGCCCTGAAATATATGCCCCATCCAAAAATTCTTTATAATACCGCCTGGCCGGAAAAAATGATAAATAATAATATTCGGGTTCGCTGATGTCTAATATCCATTGCAATTTATTCAATGAGGGTTTTACATAATCCAATACACGCCAACTGTTTGGAAGCTGTTCATATGTCTTAATTTTACCATAATCCCCTGTTGTTAAACCACAACTAAGTTCCAAATAAACATGGGAAATTTTGTTTTCTTTGCCAGCCTCTTTCAGAAGGTAATAAGACGTATTCATAGGCTGCAATCCCGTTGCAAGATTATAATTGTTTTCTCCTGAAATCACATCCAATATTTCCGGTTTAATATTATAATGCACATGAGAAGAACCTAAATAGATATTATCAACATTATCCTCCATATTATAAAAATCTGTCATTAACTGTTTTGTAAATCCGTCCTCTGCTACCAATATATAGTCTAATAATTTTCCTGTTGTAATTATGCACAAAACACATACAGCCATCTCCAAAACACGCAATGCATATTTTCTATATATTGATTTAAAACGCGAAATAAATAAACGTGCTGACATCATAATCAACCCCATATACTCCCAACATAATAACACTGTAAAACAGTCCCGTTATCAACAGTGCTCTGCACCATAGCTCCTGTCTGGCCAATATCGATAAAACGTGTCTATTATGATAATGCTGGTAATCAACAATCAGAAGAACACATATTGCTACTATCATAACGATAAAGCTGTTTCTTTCCAAACCTAAGTTATAAAAAGAACCATCAAAAAGCACCCATGGATTATAAACTCCAAACAAATTTTTCAATATTACACCTGACTGCTGCAAACTTCCTGCCCGGAAGAAAAGCCATGCAAAATCTACAAGCAGAAAGGTTGTTATACAGCTTAAAAACTTATGCCCTCCACTATCTTTGCGGCAGTCAAATACATTCCATATCCAGTTCCGAACAGGTTTACAGATATCACCGACCACCTGATAAAATCCATTCAATGCGCCCCATATCACAAAAGACATTGATGCACCATGCCACAATCCACTTACTGCAAACACAACCATTAAATTTATATACTTTTTTATTTTCCCTTTTCGGTTTCCTCCTAATGGCACATATAAATAGTCTCTAAACCATCCGGAAAGAGAAATATGCCATCTTCTCCAGAACTCCACCACTGATAGTGAAAAATATGGCGCCTTAAAATTCTCCATTAATTCAAATCCCATCACTAATGCAGCGCCTTTGGCAATAGTTGAATATCCCGAAAAATCGCAATAAATTTGAAATGCAAATAAAACAGTTGCCACCATTAAATAGCAACCGTTATATATTTCCGGATTCCCGTAAATCGTATCCACTATAATGGCAATTCTGTCTGCTATGACCAGCTTTAAGAAAAATCCCCACAACATAAGAAGCAAACCGTTTTTTGCCCTATCATAGTTAAATTTATGTTTCTCATTAATTTGCCTGAGCAGGTTTCCAGGTCTTTCTATCGGGCCCGCTACCAACTGAGGAAAAAAAGCAATAAACAATGCGTATTTAACTGGGTTTTTTTCTGCATAAACATCTCCTCTATAAACATCTATAATATATCCCAATGCCTGAAATGTAAAAAAGGAAATACCTACCGGCAACGCATAATCAAAAGAAGCTTCTATTATTTTTATATTAAAAGCTTCCAGCAAGCGATTAAAATAGCCGATTGCAAAGTCAATATACTTAAAAAAGAACAGCATTGAAAGATTCGCACAAATACCCACAGTCAAACAAAATTGTCTCCAACTTTTCCGTCTGCCACTTTCCCATTTTTGCCCCATGTAATTCATTCCAAGCCCGCTTAAGTAAGTAACAAATGTGGCAAACAATATCAATACAATGTATTTGGGATTCCAACTCATATAAAAATAATAGCTGGCAAGCAACAACCAAATATTCCGTATTCTATGGGGCATTATATAGTATAAAAAAACTACAACTGGAAAAAATAATATAAAATCAAATGAATTAAAAAGCATATTATCCTACTTTCACCCTATTTATAACTCCGGCCTATTTACCTGACTTTTCTAATCTCGAACGAATCCACCCTTAAAATCGTTCCCTCCTCATTGAAAACATTGTATCCAAATCCCTGCTGAAGTTCTTCAATCTCTATATTTTGAATAGTTACTGTGCTACTCTCTTTTGAAAGGGCGACTTCCTCTAATATTTTTTCGTTATTGTTTAAACTAATGCCAAATCTTGCACCGCCATCTACCGAATCTAATATCTCATAATTTATCGTAAAATCATATACCCCTTCTTCAATTTCTGTAAAAGGCCCCTCAATAAGTACTGCCTCTTTGCCATTACTTATTGCACTCCCATTTTCATCTAAAGTTCCTTCTAAAATATTAACTCCATAGCTTATCGGGTAATCCACACTATAATCCCCAACCGGACCAGACAGTAAATCAATCTTGTTCACATCAGCGTAATAAATATAATATCTGTCCACCTGTTTATATAGTGTATACTGATTTTTAAGATATTCCGGCATATTCTCAAATTCTTTTGGCTCAGAAATCAATACGTTTCTACCCATAACTTCTGCGACATCATCATAATAGGTATAATCCCCCCAATGTGTTGTATAATTAAAATAATTTGTATATATATATTTATATATTCTATCACAATCTATAACACACAAATTCCATCGAGCCTGCTTCATATATTCTCCGTAAACATATACTACAGGAACATCCAACTCTACAATTTCATCAACTACTTTACTTAATATATCATAGTCTCCTTTATTTTTTAAGTATTTTCTATCACCATAAAAATCCAATACCAACAATATCCCCAATGTCAAAATTATGCCATATTTTTTAAATAATAATGAATCACTTAAACTACTTATGAAGCCTCCAACTATTATTGTCAAAAATAAAAATACAGGAATTAAATATCTCACCTGAAAAATTCCCGCTCCATCCTTTACATTTACAACAATAAACATCAAAATATTAAAAACTGCACAATGTAAAAACATCCCCCATTTGTCAAACAGCTTGAAATCCTTACAAATGCATTTTACAATCACAGCAGTTCCAATAATATATACACAGCAAATAACCAACCCTAACAAATGTACAATTCCTGCTATGCCCAATACCGGTTGTACTGATTCGTTAGGAAGCGCTCCAAATAACTTTAAAAACCCTAAAAAAAGTGATAAGAAATTGTCCCAAAAATCATATAACCCAATTAAGGTCAAACTGCTTTCTTTGCTTTCAAAATTAAGCACATAAACCGTTATTAACTTACCTAATATAATAAAAAACGATCCTGCTGCCAACAGCACCATCTTTATATGCTGAATTTCTTTCCACGAATTATAAATAAACACTCTAACTAAATAGTAAGTAATGAGTGGTAGCACTATCGAAACAAGCAAATACCCCCCCCCGGAAATCCCAGATGTGAACAGCATAAACTCGGTTACCACTATATAAGCATAATTTCTTTTTCCTTGCTCACAGTCCAAAACCATCTTTAACACCATAAGGACTATGAGCATTTTACACCCATAAAACTGTGCATCGGATAACATACTGCAAAAATAATCAACATTATTATATATTGTGTCCTTAAATTCAGGTTCCAAATACGGGCAAATAACTAAATTCAAGCAAACTATTCTTGCAATTGAAGACGTCTGCATTGTATTTAAAATTGAATTCAAAATCCACAGCATAGCAATAACAATCAGGAAATTGGTAAACCCATAAGATAAAAAAATATTTCCTGTAATTCGAAATAGTAATCCCGCTAACGGAGCGGGTGAATCCAGATAAAGAGTTGTCTGATTTTCAAAATTTGTTGTAAAAACAGTCCCTTGCTTAGCAATTTCACACGCCTTTAAATAATTACATGACGCATCAAACCCCATGTGGTATGGTAATTGTGTCAAATTGATATATCCAAGCACCAATAATTGCCCTAATAACAAGATAACTCCACCTATAACCATTAAGTTATAAATATTATTTAATTTTATATTCTTTACAGCAATCATAATAATTCCTCCTTGGCAACACAAATACCTTTAATATACATATTCTAATGATTGAATTACCTGACTATCTTTTTCCTTCGCTGAAATGGTATAAGTACCTTTTTGATTAAGTAAAATAGAGAAATCCCTGTTATCTGAAAATTCCTGAACCATACTTGTTTCACCACTCTCAGGCGTAAATAGAATTTGATATTCTATTCCCTTCTCTTTATTTGAAGCAATTCTAACATATCTGCTTTCACTCCCTTTATCAGACATATATAAATATATAATACCTATCAGCCTTGTCTTTGACTTTTGATTTTTTTCCTTGTAAGATGAATAGAAATACTTTTCCCGCATTTCTCTTGGAGCGCACATCACCTTATGGAAAAAGGGCGTAAATATCTCAGCCCCTTTTCCATTTAAATGCTGCATGTCTGTAAAATACTGTCTCTCTTGAATTGGCAAAAATTCTTCTTTGCATAGATTAAAGTCCAGATACTCAATTCCATATTCTTCAGCAATGGCATTAATCTGGTTTATGTACGCATCATAATTCTCAAGAGAAAGTAGTTGCAAATCATAAATAGGACTACTAAATAAGGTAATATCTAAATCATTTGAAATACAATATTCAATAATCCTTCTTAAATAGCCCTCTGCTTCGTTTGTCATTGGCTCATTCTCAAATATTTTTGCCTGATTACAGAATAAGTCAGATGCAGCAATTTCTTTATCAGAATAGCAATATCCCTTGGCCCTATATTCTTTCGTTTCACTATCATCTTCCATTTTAAATTCGTAATTTTTATACATTTTATTTTTCTTTTTAATCATTTGCCCGCGAATATACCCAACATCCAAAGCTTTACCCTTAAATCTGAGAAAAGGGAAAATTGTTTCTGGATATCTTGCCATATCACTCATTTCCATCGCATATTCAATCCAGTTCAACGACAATTTCATGTAATCAGTATTTCTCCAGTTGGAAATCAAATTACTAGAACTTTTAAATCCCTCTCTACCTGTACTTACATCATAGTTTAGTTCTACGTAAACATATTTCAGATTATTTGTTCGATTTGCCTCCTTAAGCAAATAAAAGGTTCCATTTAATAACTGTGAACTTGTTGCCAGATTAAAATTATTGTTTCCGTTTAATTTGTCCAAAATAGTCGGGTCAATATCACAAAAGACATGAGACGAGCCTAAATATAGGTTATCAATATTCTTTTTTTCATTATAAAAATTATGCCATAAAATCCTGCTCCACTCATCCGGTTTAAAATACATGTGATTCAAAATACAACTTACTATAAGAATTAAAGCAAATATTATTAGCATCTCCGCTACAGTAACTAAATGCTTTTTTATCATTATTATCACCCTAATGCATACAAACACACATACAACTGATACCAGTGAATTGACCATATACATTGATAACTGCGCCCATGGCAAGTCAAGATATCGCCTTCCTCCACCACATTTTCATCTCCAACTGCTCTGATTATACACTCTGGTATATAATCCATATCCTCATATTGGACAAAATACTCACTATCTACATTCACGTTTTCTAATCGTTCCAGTTTTTCTATTCCCTGCCAGAAAGGATACTCCATGTACAATCCGTCATCCAAGCCAATTTTGCTGTATCCATTCTCATTAATAATATGAATCAATTCCCTGTAGACATATTCGTCCTCTATGTTACCTAACATATATTGATGAATATCCCCTCCTTCAAAACTTTCTCTGATACGCGGCAGTTCATAACTGTAGGTATTAATTCCACCAATAGCTG
>OFHB01001436.1_pt1 | contig 13560 bp, 7 predicted proteins | sample 1521881 | NCBI WGS metagenome assembly OFHB01 (sample SAMEA3504090, study PRJEB24116) | mouse gut metagenome | biome: mouse gut; feature: mouse-associated habitat; material: faeces | place: Denmark | collected 2011
CGCGAAGTTCATCTGCAGACTTGCCAGGGTGTTCTGGTAGTCGTTGCCCTGGGTCTCGCCGTCCAGCGCCACCCGCAATGTGACCACGCCCCTCTGCCCCGGGCTCAGGGTGTCCAGGTACAGGAAATCCTCCAGGCCGCTGGTGGCAGCCTTCAGGCCCACCCGGCTGCTGCTGTTCTCGCCGCCCACGGTGTCGCTGGTGAACAGGACTTCCCGGGCCCCGGCGGGATCCGTGTAGGTCAGTTCGTATTCATACGCGCCTCCGCTGGCCCCGCTGCCCGCGGTCTCCTCCAGGGACTGCAGCACCTCGTTGGTCATGTACCAGTTGGCCGCAGACGCGTTGTCGTTTTTAAGGTTCAATGTAATCGTGATGTCGTCGCCGGGCTGCAGTTCGTAGACCGCGCTGTTCATGTCCGCCGCCGAACGATCCTCCGACAGCTTGTTGTCGCTGGTGAAGGATATGTTCCTCTCCGAGGTCAGCGTCTCCGCCCGCGCCGCAGCCGGAGCACAGATGAGCGTCCCCGCCAGGAGGACCAACGTCAGTAATCTTTTCCTCATTGTCTCTCCCTCCTAGTTCAGGCTAAGCACGCCGTTGTCTATGGTCACCCTGCGGCCCCAGGCGCTCCAGATGGCATCCTGGGCGTTGTGCTCCTGCACGCCGTCCACCTTGGCCTCGATGCAGAACCGGGCCCCGTCATACTCGTAGGTCACGGTAATCGTTGTATATCCTCCGGAGGTCTCCCTGGTCTCCCCCACCCTGTCCGCTATGCTGCCATCGATGGTCAGCTTATCCGCGAAGAGAGGGGTCTCGCTCTGGGAGGCCAGCAGCTTGTTGTAGTAGAGCACTGTGCGCTCCCTGGTGGAGGCCTCCTGGTCAATCAGCCAGTCCGTCCCCAGGTTCACCAGGTTCAGTCCGATCAGCTCAGGCGACAGGGTGCGGATCTTCTCCCCCTCCGAATCCACCCAATACTTGTGGATGCTGACCCGGACGTACTCGTTGATGACGCCGCTGTTGTATACGTTCAGTTGTTCCTGATAGGCCGTCCCCAGCTTCAGCTCCTCCCCTTCCGCCAGGAGGCCCTTCAGCAGCTCCCCTTCCACCGGGGCTCCGTTCTCCACCAGCGTGACGCCGATCTCGTGGAGCTGGATGTTTGCCGCATAGTCATCGGAGAAGTAGGTCAGCGCCGCCCTGGCCCCGCCTATGGAGCTGAACAGCAGCAGCCCTGCCGCAACGGCGAAAGCGGCTACGGTGGTGACCGGGGAGGCAATCATCTTCTTCAACTTCTTCATCAGTCATTCCCTCCTTCCGTGCTGCCGCTGACCAAAGGCACCGACCAGTCCGCAGCCTGAGGGGCCAGGGCGTTTCCGTCCGCGTCATACTGCACCGGGATGGACTCATAGATGACGACTACATTGCACTCGTCGCCCTCTTCCGCGTCCGCCGGAAACTCTATCTGGACCAACAGCTCGCTGGTCCTGGCCCTGCTCACCGTGCCGTCCTCCGCTGTCACCGCCCCGGCCAGTGGTTCACTGAAATAGTAGTATCCGTCGTTTCCCGCCTGCCAGCGGCCGTCCTCGCTGCTGTAGGCCAGCGCGCACTGGCTGCCGCTGAAGGCCCTGGCCCTGACGTACACAGGCCGGGTGCCGTCATTGGTCACCACCAGGCGCTTGGTATGATTGGAATATTCCTCTACAATCTGCGTCTCATTGTTCAAATCAATGGTATAGCCTCCGGAAGCGCTGGTGTAGGTAGTGAAGTACGCCCAGGCCTCCCCCATCCCGGCGGTGAGGACAAGGCCCGCCGCAAGAGCAGCAGCGGCACATCCTGCTGCCGGAAGAATCTTCTTTCTTTTCATCTCGTCCCACCCCCTTAGTCAGCTACGCCCGGCGTCCGGCCCGGATTCTGCGTCCAGTTCCAGATCAGGCCTTCCCCGTCATCCATGTATTCAAAATGGTTCGTGATCGCCGCGCCCTCCCTGCCGGAGCCGTCGTAAACGTTCTGGAAGGATGCGATATTGGCAAAGTCCGCGCTCCCGGCATCCGCGTTCGCCATGGTCACGGTCTGCACCTGGGCGCTGCCCGCAGCCACCTGGTAAGCGGCTCCGGAGTAGACCTCCGTGACGGTGACCTGGGCTCCTACCGGAATCCTGTCCGCTATGAGCTCGCTCTGGATCCCCGGGCCGTCAAAGGTCATGGACACCGCGTTGCTGTATACTATGTTGTCATGGAGTACGGCTTCCACGGTGAAGACGAAGGTGGCCGGGCTGCCTGTGCGGAAGCTCAGCAATTCCTTGTCGATGCGCAGGTCGGCGAAGCGCCCTCCCATCGCGAATTTCGGCTCCAGCTCCAGCTCGTAAAGCCAGTCTCCCGAATCGGAAGTGGCAGCGCCGCCCTCCGCTCCTGCCCTTGTGGGCAGCGCCACCAACTGGGGGCTATAGGTAAAGGTATAGGAATCGGAATAGGCAACCGTAGAAATCTCCTGTTCCTCCCGGATGATGTACTCCTCCCGTTCCAGACCGTTCCCTCTGACAATCAGCAGATAGAGGCCGGGCTCCAGGCCTGCTGCTCCGGGCGATGCCAGGCTGCTGTTCGGCATCGCCCCGTCCACCACCGGCGCTATGGCGCTGCCATCGGCGAAGGCCATAGCCGCGGCCTGCTGGGCCAGGGAAGTCCAAAGCTCTATATCATCTGCCCCTGGGCTCTCCACAGGCACATTGCACTCCAGTCCTGCAAATGCATCCAGATTCACGAAGCGATATGTGTCATAGCCGTCCACCTTCTCGGCATCCGCCACCCTGTACAGGTCGATGGCCACATCAGGCATCTCCTCCGCGCCATCTTCCCCCATCGATGTTGCCGCCAGCTTCACCTGGAGCCTACATTCCCTGTCCAGGTCAAGTGTCGGGGCCGCATGGGCCGTGCCGCCCGGCATCAGTACCCCGGCGAGTAGGCCTACCGCCATCATGGACGCCGTCGCAAGACATATCAGCCGGCTCTTCCAGTTCGTTTTCATGGGCGTTTCCTCCTTTTAGCTCGAATCATTCTATGGTTCTCTTCTATTCTTGAACTCCTCCAGGAGCTCCTCCCCTGTCTTCCTGTTCCTCCTGCCGGACACTGCCAGCATGATGACAAGCGAAACGAACAGGAGCGGTATCCCCACTGCAGGGATGACGTAATAGGAAGGTATCCTCTGGGCTTCCGCGGTGACAACTACAACGGCTTTCTTGTCAAGGTTGTCGATCCGATGCCCCCTGACCAGCATCCTGTGGGTGTTGACTCCGTAGGGGGTGCATGTCACCAAAGTGCAGAAGTCCTTCCCCGGGACAATTCCCAGCTCATCCACCTCCTCCGGGAGCACGATGCGGATCTGATCCACTTCATAGGTAAAAACCTCGTCCAGGGCGCTCACCGTGAAGAGATCTCCCATTCCCATATCATCCAGATCCGTGAAAAGCCTGGCTGTAGGCAGGCCTCTGTGCCCGGACAGCACACAGTGGGAGCCTTCCCCGCCCACCGGCAGGGAAGAACCGGCTATATGCCCCACAGCCACCTGCAGGACGGACTCCTCGGTGCCATGGTAGACCGGCAGGTTCACATCGATGGAGGGAATCTGGACATATCCCATGATTCCCGTGCCCGTCAAATCCAGCAGGGACTCGTACTCGGCATACTCCTCGTCGCTGAGCTTGAAGTGCACCCCCGGGCTCAGGGACGCGTTGTACGCCGCTGCCGCCTCCAGCATCTCCCGCTTCACGTCCTCGTCCATGTCCGCCACGGCATCCACATAGTTTGCGATGGCCTGGCTGGCATGCCTGGAGTTCCACCAGTCGCTGACCGTAGGGTACAGCATGACCGAGAAGCCAGCCAACAGGATGAGCGTCAGGAGAATCGTGGAGAACGACCCCTTCTTCTTTTTTCTTTTTTCAGGTGCTTTTTCTTTCACATGCTTCCCTTATCCTTACAGGAGGCACCGGGGCGCACCTGCAGGCGATTGCGTCATATTTTTGTCAGGATATCTGTCTGCGCTGCTGACGTTGGCCGAACCTTTTCAGGATTCGTTGCTCGCCGCACACCACGGGAAGGTGTCAGCTCATGCGGCATGTCGTGAATGCAACATCGGGGATTGCCTTGGGGCTTTCCGTTTTCATGTTTTCATGAGTACCGGGGACGGGACACCCGCCCCCGGTGGGAGAACTATTTAAGAAATATTGTCGGTAATGCTTTTTCTTACTGCTCTTTGCTCATGCGCTTCTTGGTAATCAGGAGCACGCCTGCCGCTGCTACCAGGATACCGCCTACTACATAGAAGATTGTAGTACCGATGCCGCCGGTGGAGGGGAGGAGGGTTCCCTGAGAGTTCTCAACCGTTGCCGTCATTTCCATATTGACAACTGCCTCACCTTCTATTTCAGGAACAGTTAATGTTATTGGTGTTCCATTTGCCTCCAGATTATAGCCTTCAGGAGCTTTTACCTCGACCAAAGTATATGTGCCTGCCTTCAGTCCCACAAATGTCGCTGCCCCACTTCCATCCGTAACCACCTTATAGATATTCGGAATGTCCACGATATCAGTATTTTCAGGCTGTACTGCCCATCCAATAACTGTCTTACCTTCAACAGTAGCCGTTGTCATGTATTCTGTAACAGCAGCGTCGTCTTCGCCAGTTGTACGTGAAACTACGAACTCTGCCCCTGACAACTTCTTATTTGTATTATCTTTTTCATACTTATCAACTATTATCTTGCCACTGTAGACGGTTTCCTTATCCTTATCAGGAGTTTCAGGAGTTTTTCCTCCCTCAGTTTCATAGCTGATTTCGACTTCATTTGTTGCACCGCTATTACCTGTTACAAAATCCTTTGTCACCAGAGCCCGATAAGTTATTGTGATAACAGAAGGCGCATCCTCATACATCGGCACCTTCACGGCTTCACCATCTGTATTTGTACCGTTCTGACTCCATGCAATTTCACCTTCAATTCCTGTGGTAGCAGTATTGTTAAAGCTGATCGGTGTACCATTTACCTTGACCTCAAGGCTGTTAGCAACCAACTCGATTCCTGTCGGGAACGTATCCTTAACTGTATATTTAGCTATTAGTTCACCATTGACATAGTTCAATGCCTTTTTGTAGTTAATGGTATATTCAATTTCCTCACCAATCTGGTATGTTGTCTCTTTAGCCTTCTTACCGGAATCAGGATCCTCACCAAAACCAGGTGTTCCATGCTTTTCATTTATCACTTCATTACCATTGACAGAAGTGAGCATTACAGCACTGCCGTTTGTCTCTGTTCCAGTGACTACATAATAGTAACCATATGCAAGATTAGAAAATACTGCCTGATACTTTCCACTGCCTACTGATGTCTCTTGCGCCATCACCGTAGCAACTGGATTCGCACTCCCAATCAAACTATCAATATTATTCTGCACCCACTGAGCAGCTTTTTCTGCATCATTGACAGTGACATAAGTGCTTCCACCATTATCCACCAGTGTGAACGGGAATCCCTCCGTATCTTTCTGATCATTCAAATACGCTTCAACAGCACCTGTGGCTGTATAGGACATATTATTGTCGGTGCCTGTGCCCGCAAAAATCAAATATGCCTTATACTCTGCATTATTTGCCCCCTTAACAGTAATAGACCCTTCCGCTGCCAAGGCAGTAGTCGCCATACCAAGGCACATAACCAATGCCAAGGCAAAAGCTAAAAACTTTTTCATTTTCTTCATAATTTTCCTTTCCTTTCTTGAAACTCGTGGTTGTTTATTACCGGAAACAGCTTCGGCGTTGCGATTTTGTTTCGCCGTTTTGGAGGCTTATTGTTTTGACCTCCTTTCACTTTTTTTGCGCCTCATGCTGTATCCATACATCAGGAACACCGCTGCTGTAGCCAGCGCCGCGCCCCCGATTGTATACGGTTTGGTTCCTGTGCCGCCTGTCTCGGGCAGTTCGAAGCCGTAAGTGTTGAAGACTTTGACTGTGTATACGCCGTCTTTTTTTACAACTTGCGCTACGTCAGTCGATATCTTCTGGTCGTCAATACTGACCTTGATGTCCTTAACTGCCGGATTCGTTGAACTTTCTACTTCCTCAACCTGAATTTCTATCACGCTGCTCAACATATTAAAGCCATCCGGTGCATGAGTTTCTTTCAGATAATAGGTTCCGCAAATCAAATCATCTGTGTAGAACAGACCGTCTTTATCTGATGTCACCTCACCAGCTATCTTCACTACCTCACGTCCTTCAAGTTCATCCTTTGTAAGTGCCGGATTCCTGTCATCCTCTGCAGTCCACAGACGGTACAAATCAAACTTTGCATCCTGCAATGGTGAGGGTGTCGGATTGCTTCCGCTCATGTACTTGTAGAAGCTGACCTTTGCCGTAGTCGGAGCATCTTTCTCATTTTTAACTGACAGCACCAGTTTATTAGCACCTACTACCTGGGCAACGTCTGTCTTGCCATCCGACAGCTTTCCCGATGTCAAGTCTTCTTTGATTCTTGCATTCTCAATCGTGAAGACGATTACGTTGTTTCCACCATCAGGAAGCTTACAACCATCAGGAGCCTCCCTCTCTGTCAAGGTATAAACCCCATCCGGCAAGTCCTTGAACTCCAAAGAGCCGTCAGAAAGTTCAAACCATCCTGTTGGTGTCTCACCGTTTTCTGGCCGGGTCTGCCCAATAGTCTTCTCTGCATCATCCCCTGTCACAATCCAGCTTTTATTGATTGCATCGTAATAACTGTACTCAACTTCCTGCCGCTCTTTCCCGTCCGCTCCTTGGGAATTATCAGTAATCATACGGGTCAGCGAAAAAAATGCATTCTTACCATCTTCCTTTCGTATGACCTCACCATCTTCACTGTCAATCTTTTGAATGACGATGTTTGGCACATAAGTATTTGTGACCGTATAGCGATGTACCTGGGGCTTGATGTCTTTCATCTCATAAATGCGGGCACGTAATCTGGCTGTCTCTTCATTATCGCCGTCATTGTTATTGTTTTTCATGGCAATAAAGCCATTATCATACACAATCCTATTCTCGTTATTGCACAGGCCATTTCCCTGCTTATAGTCCAGTTCGAAATAGCTTGGTTGAGGGCTTAACATTATTTCGCTTCCACTTAGACTTAAATACAAACCATCCTTGCATTGAAGCGAAAATTTCCCATCACCGTTACTATTTACTTTCCAGATGATTTCATCCGGCATTTTCTGGCCTTGTACAATACCTGTTTCTCCATCCACTATGGTTGGAGTAACAATGACACCATTTTGGACATTAACATCCTTCTCTCCCAGTTTTCCATCTATATAGGCCAATGCTTTTGTAGTATCACTGCTCAGAATAATGATTTCATTGCTGCTTATACTATTTGTTTCAACCCAGTAGTAATAGCTGGAGCCGGATTGAGCCGGAATCACTTTTGATATATAGCTAGGAATCTCCTTTTCCCTGACTTCATACTTAAAATAAGGGGACAAGCCTTCCCATGTATAGCTTACTGATTCCTCGCCGTTTGTCTTCAGCTTAACACTGTTAACATATTCGAAGTTTTCCTTGCAGGCATTCATTTCAGCCTCCAGCTTACTCTGAAACTCCGCAAAATCAGTTCCGGAAAGATTTAGCTTTTCCTGAAGTTCCTTCAGCTTTTCCTGATTGTTAATAATGCCATTCCATTTAACAAAATCAGCTTTTCTGTACAGACTAAGCTCCACACTATCCGGTATATGGGCCCCTTCTGTATTCTTCCATTCCTTCGTGACTTCCAGCGCGTCTGCAATCGCTGTCTGAATCTTGTATGGCGGAACCGTATTGAACTCAATCATGCAATTGGATCCACCAGCGCCTCGTTCCAGATAATATACAGTCATTTTATAGGAACCCTTTTTCAGTCCCTTGACCGTGTCGGTAAGCTTCTGTGGTACATCACCAGGACTGATATCTGCGCCGCTTATTGTCACATTGCCATTCGTAAAATCGATTTGGCCTTCCACCCTGTCATGGATGCCGCCCAAATCAAGTACAAGGTTCTTCTCTCCTGTCTTCAAATTTTCTACATACACCCAAACATCATCATCTCCTGAAAATTTGAAAACCATAGGGGCTCCGTCAACCAGATTTCCGCCAGACCCTACATCTGCAGGAAGGTCGAAATTTATTTCACAGCTCATTCCGAAAAAATAATTGACTTTTCCGTTGATTGCCATAGCATTGCTTAAATTATCGCTGAAACGATTAAAAGGCAAAAATGAAGTTTTATTGTTGGGACCATTTTTGCTGTTCTGATATACGTAAAAACGTTCTTCACTCTGCTGATATGCTGCGGCATGTAAGTTGCTATCATACACATATTTACCAACTTCCCCCGCCTTGCCCACATGCTGGAACAGATGATTCCCTTTTCCCAGATAATGTACTCCTACAGCACTCGCACCATCCTCTGGGAATAGGCGGGAAATCAATTCCTCATTGCTAAGCCCTCCCCAGACCTGTTGCACTGCTCCATTTGTACTTGACTGGTTAGATACAGAAAAAATAGATTCATCCTGACTTTCAGCATTACCTCCTGTTCCTTCCCAGAAGACGAACCCATTATTCTCCCATATTTCCTTGCTGCTAAACTCATTTCGCTGTTCTTCCTCATTAAACACGGTGGCACCATAGACATTGAAAAGTTCATTGTAGTCATATACTCTTACAGTCACAAAGTCATGAGTGTCCTCTGTTTCTATCGTCGGGGAACTGTCATGGAAATCATAGCTTTCATCTATCCAATCCGCATAATAGATATGTGGTTTATCTGTGAAGCCTACCTCAACTTCACAGCTTCCATTACTGACATCATAGTATTCTTCTTTTATGACATCATACCAACCGACTAATTTGTAGCGCCGTTCTCCGCTGTCTCTGGCAATAGTAACTTTATAATTGCTTGCCTCTACCTCATCTCCGGCCTCTGTAATTACTTTCACATTTCCATTTACAGAATCATCTGCAAATAAGTTATATGCATTTCCTAATTCATTGTCGCTAGGCAGAATAATTTTAGCTTTCTTATCAACTGTGTTTGCAACCTTCAGCGTTATTCGGGGCAGTAGACCATATTGCTTACGTTGGCTCTCATCGCAATTCCTGTTTCCCGGATTGATGATGATTTTGCTTGTATCTGTTAATTCGACTTTCTCCTCTACAACAAATTCGCTCAATGGTTCATCTACTAATTTTGTTTCATTATTTATAAGAAAATAAATGTCTGTTATATCTTCTGGACTTGCAATCTCTCCCTCAAACACCCATACCCACACATTGTTAACAGACTGTAATATAGCTGTTGTAATAGTTTCTCCATTATTTGTTGAATAAGCAACCCATCTTGATGTTGAATCCTCGGCACGCATCTGTTGCATCAAAGCCGGCATATAGCCCTCGACATAGAACACATAATCATTCATTGCAGAAATATAAAAATACTTTTTTGTGTCAATCTCCACAAAGTCGCCACTCCACATATTTTGCAACATTGCTTTAGGTACTTCAAGCTCAGGTATTACTTTCCAGCTATCACCATTTTTCTGGTGGAAATTTACATTTCCAGTATTCCTCCCCATAGCAAAGGTAAATGCCGACATTTTAGCAAAGCCAAAGGCAGAGAAAGATTCTGTCGTAAAGGTGACACTCCCGTCTTCATCCGCTTTACTTCCATCCAAAACTTCTGTGCTTTCTTCCGCAAAATGCACCACTGTAGTTGTCTCGTCTGTGGCCTGACCTTCCTCGTCCAGAAACTGTACTCTGACGGTCACTGTGTCATCCGGTTCAATCTCTTCTCCATTCAGATAGAACCCAATGTCGAAGAGGTTAGTCATCACTATCTTTTCATCGTCTACAGCTTCCTTGAACTTTTCCTTATACTCCGCATATAACTCCGGATGGCTCTCCGCCGTAATCTGTCTGGCAATCAGCTCAGCTTCTTCGGGAATATTCGCGGACTCGCCGTACTCCGCTACGACCTTTACTTTGTCATCCTCATATGTCTTGCAGAAGATGCCCGCTGCCTCAACCGCCACCGTCTTCTTCAAAGTCACGACCATAGCATCCAGCCCGTCGCCCGCTTCATACACGATGACCTGCGGCTCGCCGTCTTCCTCTTCCAGATTCCACACCGTGAATGTCACAGTGCCTTCCGGCTCTATCTCTTTCCCGTCCGCCAGGAACTTAAGTCTGTAGGATACTTCCTCCGTGACAGTCTCCTCGCTGGCTGCCGCCTCCCCATCGTCTTCAGGCTCCGCGTCCCCGGACTGGCCCTCTGGCTCAGTGGGGTCTGCCACTTCGTCAACCACAGGCTCTATTCCGTCCTCTGCTCCATCGGTTCCGTCCCCGGCTTCGCTTTCCACAGGAGCCTGTTCGCTGGCCGTCCCATCGCTTCCCTGGGAATCCTGCGTTCCATCGGTTTCATCCGCGCCCTGGGCGTCATCCATGTCCTGTCCATCCGCCGCGTCATCCCCGTCTTCCTCCGCAGCCTCCGGCGCATCGCCCTCAGCCTCCGTGCCGATGCGTTCTGCCACAAGCTGCGCTTCCTCCGGGATGTTCGCGGACTTGTGGTATTCCGCCACTACCCTGATTTCCGCGTCCTCATATGTCTTCTGGAAAGCTTGCTCCTCTTCTCCCTCGCTGTCCTCTGGCTCTCCCTCACTGTCCTCTTCCGCTTCGCTGTTCTCTGCCCCGGACTCATCCGCAGCAGCATTCCCCTCCTGGGATTCCTCCGATGCTCCGCTTTCCTGATTGGATTCTTCGCTCTCCTCGCCGGAGGCGTCAGGCTCTATGATTTCGAAGCAGTCGTCCGCGTGCACATGCTCCAGGAGCTCAATCTCCTCGCAGATGAGGTTCCCCTCCTCGTCATAGCAGTCCTCCTCATGGGCATGCAGCTCCAGTTCGCCGCAGATGTAGTTTTCCTCTATGGTATAGCAATCTTCCGTATGGGCATGTGCGTCCTCTCCCTCCGGTATCTCGCAGTTTAGCTCCTCGCTCCAGGCGTAGCAGTCGTCTGTATGCTCATGCGCCTCCTCGGCGAGCCCACAGGTCAGCTCCTCGCTCCAGGCGTAACATTCGTCCGTGTGCTCATGAACCTCTTCCGCAAGCCCGCAGGTCAGCTCCTCGCTCCAGGCGTAACATCCCTCGTTGTGCTCATGGCCCTCCTCTGTGCTTGCGCAGGTCAGCTCGCCCTGCACTTTTGCATAGCATGCCGGACCGTGCTGGTGCCCTGTCCCGTCTGTGCCGCAGATTGGCTCGCCCTGTACTTTTGTATAACACTCCGGGCCGTGCTGGTGCCCCGCCCCGTCCTGGCTGCAGGTCAGCTCGCCCTGCACTTTTGTATAGCACGCCTCGTCATGCTGGTGGCCCTGGGTTTCCTCCAGAGTGCAGGTCAGCGTCTTCTGCTCCTCCAGGCATGCTGCGTCATGTACATGGGGCTTCCTCTCAGGCAGTGCGCACACCAGTGCGCCGTCCTCCCCATAGCAGTCGTCATTGTGGATATGGATCACATAGTCCGCCTGACCGCAGACAAGCTCCCCTTCGCTGTCCCGGCACTGTTCCGTATGCCCATGCACATCCAACCCGCAAATCAGCAGCTTCTCCTTGCGGTTCAGCGCCTGGCCGTTCATGGTCAGTGCCGCCACTGTTCCGGCTGTGACCAGTACAGCCATGCACAGGAATGCCGTCAGCCAGAGCTTATATTTCTTCTTCTCCCGCAATATCCTTGCAGCCTGCTTCCTCAATGATTCCATCATGCCGTCTCCTTCCTTGTATCTAAATCCGTCAATCTGTCAGCCTTATGCAGAACGCCCCTGCGCGCTTCCGGTATTTGTACGTTACCTCATAATAAACATTATGCGGTAACATCGGAAAATGATTCTATCTTACCTCATTATACTCTCCCGGTCCCTATATTTCAATATCTGAGGGGGAATTTCCGAAAGAATTTCCTTCCAGAGCTTTTCTGTCAGCCACCCGGATGGGGTGTGGCTGTTCTTTTGCTGTCTGCAAATCCACTATAACAGATGATCAGTCAAAAGATACGTCTAAATTTACGGCAAAAATAGGTTTTCCAACAAAAAGCTTATACTGCAGACCGCCAGGATTTACAGTGGTGTCCCCGGGAAAGTACCTAGCTGGCGGTCTGCAGTCGGGTTGCGCTGCAAATTTAACCGGTGCGCAGTATATATTTCCGGCTGTGCGATACCACGTAATGTTTATTATGCGGTATTTGTGTCGAGGAGCACCAGCCCCAGCCCGTCCAGGCGCTGTTCCTGCATCTCGCAGCTTATGAGGGTGTAGATGCGGGTGGTGTTCACATTGGAATGCCCCAGCAGATCCGCCAGGTGACAGATGTCTTTCTCTACATTATAATAAGTGACCGCGAACAGATGGCGGAGGTTGTGGGGGAACACCTTGCCCGCCGCCACGCCGGCCTCCTGGCAGAGGGCCTTCATGGCATGGAGGATGTTGCTGCGGTCCATGGGCCTACCGCCCCGGGTCACGAAGACGCTGCCGGACTGGATCCCGCTGGATTTCACATAGCGCTTCAGCTCCCGGCACAGCTCCATGGGCAGGATGACGGTGCGGGTCTTGCCTTTCAGGGAGACCCGCGCCCGTCTCGTATGGAGGGACTCCACGGTGACGAAGGGCAGCTCGCTGATGCGGATGCCGGTGGCGCAGATGGTCTGCATGACCAGGCACAGGCGCCGGTTCCCACGCCGCTTCGCCGTCTCCACCAGGCGCACATATTCGTTCCTGGACAGCTCCAGCTCTCTGGAGCGGAAGACGGCCTTCTGGACCTTGAAGGTGCGCACCACGCAGTCGGCGCATTCCAGAAAGCGCAGGAAGCTGTTCACGGCAGCCAGCATGGAGTTGGCGCTGGCCACCGCGTAGTTTTCCGACAGGTGGCTCTTGTATCGGATGACCGCGTCCTTTGTGACAGGGGCATCGCCCAGGAAAGCGGCAAAGGCTTTCGCGTCCCGCAGATATTTTTCGATGGTGGCCCTGCTCTTTTCCTCTTCCTTCAGTCTGCTCTCGAATCGCTCCATGATCGTCTTATCTGCTGTAAGTTCCATCTGTGTACCTCCCTGGGCTTTTTTGTCCTCCTGTATCCCCCGCAGGGGCTCTGCGGAAAATATTTTCCATCGTACCATATCCGCCCGGGGTTTGTCATCCTTGTTTCAGAGATGGTGAAATCAGCTCCCTTTCACGATCAGCAGCTTCTGTCCCGCCTTCAGCTCATCGCTGTCCAGCCCGTTCAGCTCCCGGAGGGCGTCTACGGGCACGTAATACTTCTTCCCGATGTTCCACAGGTTGTCGCCGTCCTTTACCATGTAGACCACCATGCCCGGAAGGCTGCTCATCTTCCCGCTGTCCAGCTCCGACACGTTGACGGCGCTGATCAGCTCCACGGGGATGGTCTTGAACACCACGGTGGAGAAGCTGAGCACGGCCTTGACATCCATCTCCTCCCCGTCCAGCATGGTCACCTGGAGCTGTTCCACCTC
>OFHB01001444.1_pt1 | contig 13520 bp, 7 predicted proteins | sample 1521881 | NCBI WGS metagenome assembly OFHB01 (sample SAMEA3504090, study PRJEB24116) | mouse gut metagenome | biome: mouse gut; feature: mouse-associated habitat; material: faeces | place: Denmark | collected 2011
TATGGTAATGGTTACAAACCAGTTGAACGCCGCTTTGCGTGAAAAACAGGATTCAAAGTAGCACAAAACATTTTCAATAAAATTCAGCATGATTGTATGGTCAACCACCGAAATGTATGGTAAACTCATACATGGAATAACCCTTTCAGTGGTTCGTATCTTTCATAAGTGTGGGAACTTAAGGATACCACAAATCCATGTGAAAGGGTTATTCTTTTTATTAAAAACTTTCAACTCTCAAGAATAAAAATAATTACAAGTTTGAAACCTACTTTTTCACTTATCTTCTCCGGTATATTATATAGTGCATCTGCCATTCCCATATCTCTGTCAAAAGCCATTTACTCCCAGCAAACACAGCCATACCTCTACAAGCTGAATTCTGTCTCTCACATATTTCCTTTTCATAGAACTCCTCTTGGTTCTCTTTGCTCCCCTCATAGCAGCATTCCTTTATATGCACCTCACGCAGAAGTGAATTGTCAGATTTCTCAGAGGATACTCATCATAATAAAGAGCCAGCCTGAATACCTTTCCCTGATATCTGGCTGGCTTCCCATTTATTTCATTTTTCTTTCATAAATATAACCTGCATTCCAAAAATATACGCTTATCTGATAAACGTTTGGAGCGCTTTTCTGTCCCCCTCGGAAACATCCAGCACATCCATGGAATGCTCAGCAGACCATCCGGCTTTTTCCATCAGATTTTTGATATTATTCAGCAACATGGACATCCTGTCTTTCTCCGCTGCCCTCCGCTTCATTTCTTCCATGCGCAAACACATGTTCTTCTCATTTCTGCCTTTTTCCATCTCCAGATTTACATCTGCACATGCATTCAGTACATCGATCTCTGCCCGCCCCAAGTGCCGGAACTCTTCATCTACCTCCATGGCCTCCCAAAGCCTGTCGGCATCCTCCGAATACTTGATAAAAAACAGCACCTCTTTCAGGGATGTATGGAATTTTTCAAAGTCGCTGTCCTTTATGAATACCGGGGCTACCAGGTTGATTCTATAGTCCAGCGCCAACGCAAGGATCCTAGCATCCTGCCCCTCAAACATCTCATGGAGGGACATCGGCCCCTCCCATTCCCTGGCAGAAAAATACACCACTAATGTCACTACAGGCAGAAGTCTGCCCCACTTCATAAAACCCGACAGGCCCCCATCCCCATCGGCTCCCCTGCAATCGCCGGAGCACCTGTGGGAAGCCGCAGCATCGGAAACCGGTTCTGTATACTGAAAAGCATCGTATATCATATTCTCTGCCAGCATCACATCATAGATATCCGGCTGCGTCTCCACTGCCAGGAGTAGGTACGCCGCACGCCCGTCCGTCATGGCAACCAGTGACTCCATCACGTCCCCTGTCCTCTGCGCCGGCTGGCCGTCCTCATCCTTTCCTCCATAGAGGGCTTCCGCCTCACGGGTATCCAGCTCCTCCAGGCTGTCTGGGTCTATGGCCTGCCTGCTGCCATATATATAATAGTTGAGCAGGTCGGCAAAGATATGCTTCTGGCTCATGTATTTTGCTGTAACGGTTTTTTTAACACCCAAAGTTTTCTCCTCCTGTCTTGTGCCGCACCTCTGGTATCTGTTTTCCTGCTGTAAATAACATACCATGGCGGCATCTCTCTTTCCATTTGATTACATCTTTTTTAAGCCGTCCTTTTGTTCCCTGGCTTCCTTGCTTCCTTTCTGCTACATGTCATGCCCTTTCTTGCCACTTCTCCGTCCAAATCCGATAGGCTGATCTGTACGGGCTGCTCCCTTTCCTCTTTCTCCATCTCCATGCACAGCTGCCCTTGCTGTGCATGGCGCTGTTGCTCCAGCTGTGCAATCCGCTCCTCTCCCAGCCACCTGTCTGCATGTCTTTTGTCCAGGCTGAATTCTTTCAGGCTTCCATACCCATCATTCAGGAGCTTCTTTTCCAGGCGCTTTATTGCCGCCTCATGCGTCTTTTTCCTCCTTTCCTTTTTCGCCTTTGTCTCCAGCTTCTCCATGTCTGAGGCATGCACCACCCGGATTCCGCTGCGGATATCCTCCAAATCCTGCATCAGGTCACGGGACTCCCTGCGCTCTGCCCGGATGTTCTGCACCTCGATGGTGAATTCCTTCCCATAGCGTTCGGCATGGAACAGCTCGCTGAAATACTCCATCCTGACCTTCCACTCTATCTTGTCCCGGCATAGCTTCGCGCAGGCTCTGCAGATGTCCATGCTCACAGGATGGGAGAACAGCTTCCGGCCGCGGGTGATGTTGGTGTCCACCTGCCCCTCGAACAGCGTCCCGTCCAGGTCGCTCCGCTGGCGCCTTATCTTCACATCATAGAATACGTTTCCTTTCTTTTCGTCCAGCTCGTGTCCCAAAATTGGGCACAGCCCACAGCACTGCCTCTGTCCACAGCGGTAAGGGTCATAGCGCATCTGCCATTCCTGGGTATCCCTGTCGAAAATCATATGCTCCCTACAGACACGGCCGCACCTCTCCAGGCTGAATTTCATTTCTTTTTCCCGAATCTCCTTTTCATGGAGCTTCTCCAGCTCCTCCACGCTCCCCTCGTAGCGGTATTCCTCTGCCGTCATATGCACCTCGCACCAGAAGCGGATTACCTTGTTTTTCTGGAGGTACTCATGCTTCATCCTGCAGTCGGCTTTCTCATATGGGCAGCACACCGTTGCCATGTCGTTTTCAAAAGTCCATCTGATGCCCATGTAGGACAAGCCGCTATGGCACTGTCGTCCCTTACATAGCAGCCCGCATGGTGTCCTGAATGTCTGTTCATAAAGCCACCGCCACTCAAATCTAAAGCCGCCATCGAAATTGTCAAGGCTCTTTCCGCCTCCATAATTGTCGCTGAACACAACATAATCCGGGTGGTCCTCCACTGTGTAGCCTGCCGCCATGAGCCCCTTAGTCAACAGGTTCCGCTCAAAATTCAGTTTTTCTTCCATGCCGCTCTCTCCTCTCTCTGCTCACATTTACAGTTCCAGGCAGGGCCTAATGCTTCCATGTGGTTAAGCATCTGAAAATGCCCTGTCACTGTCCGGATTCATGCAGTCATATCCCCAGACAGGGGCGTATCCCGAAATAGTCCTCCATACGGTTCCGCAGTTCCTCAGCTGTCATATCGTACTCTGCGGCTATGCAGGATTCACAGCATGGGTACTTGTACGCAAGGGCCTTTGACAGCCTAGCATCCCAGCTGTTGAGCCGGTTCCCGCATTTGTTGCAGTATTCATCCAGCCACTTCAATTTTGCCATCCTTCTTTCACCGTCCTTTCTTGGATGTTTTTCCACACAAAAAGCAGGAACAGCTCTTTCCAGTCTCCTGGTGCCCACGGTTTCCCCCTGGACCAAAGCCATTCCTGCTAATTCCAAACCATTCTAATCATTCCAGCCTACAGCTGCTGAAAACGGCAGGGCGCTCTCACAAGCGCATAAATGTGCCGTCAACGCATACATACAACCTTAACAGCGTGTGCAATGCAGCCTTTGCGGCCGCTACTCGGATACAGCCATCCGAAATACGCACAAAAATCAATCACAGATACAGTCTAGCACAATATATAGTATTAGTCAACAAAAATGCTACTATATTTTGTTCTATTTTGTTCTCCATCCAGCTACATCTCCCACATTTATTCAAATCTCTGCTTGTCCTTTTCTCGTTCTTTCTCACTCTCTCTAAATTGCTCCGTGATATCTTTATACTCTTTTCTGCGGTTTTTAACCATCATCACAATTTCAGCATCTTTGTCTCTTTCAAACAAATCAAATAGCACTTCTCTCCTCTCATATTCCACGCTCCAACTGGAACTTGTAAAGGTGGGGGCAATTTTCTTCATCAACTTATATACCAAGGATTTTCTATCCTGCACATTCTTCAATGCCGCCAGGACACAGTCCCTCCACTGATATGTTCCTTCGATAATATCATATCCAGAAATACAATCAAAAACCTTATTATACCTCTCATCCGGTCTCTGATTACACCATGGTATCAAATCATTTAACGCGATTCTTGACAGCGGTCCTATATGATACCCGTCTTTCAATGCACTACATACATTTGAATTGCGTTCTACCGTTTCAATAAAGGTTTCCAAAAACAATATAGGTTGCAAATTATATAATTCTTCTACTATTGAAGATATCTCGTAAAAGCCACTATAGTTGTTTTCGATATCTTTCTTAATCCAGTTATAAAATGCCGGAATATAATGCCGAGAGGAATTTACTTCACCACCACAAGTTAAAGTAATAATTGTTTTTACATTAAAATACATTATTTCCATTGGTATATTTTTCATCGGGCTAAATAAAGAAATCGTTGACATGGATAGATAAGTCAATATTGCACATTTGGTTTCTTCTGATATCTCCTTATTTATCTCTTTTTCATTAGTCAGCTTTGATGAAAGCAAATCAAAAATCACAGCTCCACAATCAGCATAATCGCCCAACGCATGAATACAAAGCATAAAGTCGTCCAAAGGTAATTCTAAAAATCCACCGCAGCGGCTTAAAATATTGAACTGTACTATATCTGCTTTTTTCTCCTTTACCACCTGTAGGAATCTTTTAAATTCCTTCTGGAAGAAATTTCTTTCAGCAACTATTTTGATGTAGGCTGGAATCAATGCATCATTTTCCAGCAACCCTGCCAACCTGCTTTTTACCTTTTCATCATATGTTCCATCTGCTATTAGCCCTTGTAAGATATAAACATTTCCAGAAAAATATTCATTTTCGGCTAAGACATTGCACGATATATCCCCAAATTTGTCACATTCCACAGACTTCGCCAGTTCCCTGCCAATAAGAATCAAGAGCGAACCCGCCCGAGATAAAATCAGCCTTTTAGATATATGTGTAAACAATTCCAAATTTCCAGCCAATATATGTCCGTAGCGCTTTACCGTCTCATGATGTTTTTTCTCTGCTTCCTCTATAGATTCGCCTAAATCATACAATTCATATGTACCAGAGGTGCACCAATATAGAATCTCTTCTTCCATATTTTTAGGTTCCAATATGTTGGTCAGATCCTGTAGTGTGCTAACGTTCTCGTCAGTATATCTATTCTTAAAATGAAGCTTTCGCCGCACTGCAGTGAATCCTTCTCCCCAAAATGTTCTCTTTCTAATCTTCGTTACAGCCCCATAGATTTCCCTACCATATCCTTTGCCTGCCAAAGCCAGAAATCTGCCTCCAAATTGCTTCAATGCTAATAAATCAGCCCACTTCCCATCCATGACCAATTCTTCCATATAAGCGATAAACTGGCTAAACCAATACTTTTCATCTTCGTCCGTATTTCGCTTTATTGGTTTATTGTGGATATAGCAATCACTATACTCGACCCTATTTCCATAGCCCTGTTCCAGCGTGGCTTCTAAGCAGCCAAATACCAATCCTCCTTTTCCCTCCTCCATCCATTGCTTCATCTTTTCAAGCCTTACATCGGTACAATATTTATCCATGTAACAATTATATTGAAAATAATCTCTCGCTTTAGTATGAACGTTATTCCCTTTTTCCCGCCTAATGAGCAGTTCAATACATTGTGCGAAATATTCCGGATAATATGCCATGTCAGATACCATTCTTATAAACTTGTTCGTCTGATATGAATACTCCCGTAACATATCCCAATCCCGTTCAAGATATTCTAATGCGATATCTGGCTTCAGTCTGGCAAGATAACAGAAGCACTCTGCCTGGTTTTCACGAATCACTGTCAAGTCCCTAAATTCCGCTTTCAACCAGTCTTCTGCTATTCTCCCTGCAATTTCTTCATTACCTAAAAAAGAAAGGCGGTGCGCGAAAGAGACTTTCATTCGTGGAGTCCCAGCAATAATAATTGTTTTTCTTATCTCATTTTCTCTATAATACTGTATTGAACGTTCGGCAAGGTAGTTGCTCAATGCGTGCGGAAGGATTGCACACCACTTTCCCCTGGTTTGCAGTATATCCCTGTCTTTCAGCTCCTGTAAGTTCCGTACAGCATCCCGTAATTTTATGCCTGCCATTTCACTTAGTCTGAATAGCTCACCGTCTTCTCCCTCGTCTTCATAATCCACCGAATAGAGCAAAGAATATACTTCCGCTGTTTTTTCCAGCATTGTATCCTCCCGCCCTTTCTGCCAAAACAATCTTCTAAAAAGTTCAACATCATTTATTACGTTGATATCCCTGCCGCATTTTGCAAGCAGAAAAGCCAGTCTGGCATTTCCTCCAGACAGTTCTACCAGATGCCGTACAACAGCTGGAGAAATTTCAGGAAAATTTTTGCTTATCAAAACTTCTATGACATTATCTGCCGCCGGTTTCAATACAAAGGCTGCCGTTTCTTCCGTATTCTCATCGCCGACGTCATACTCTACTGTTATCAGGCTTAATCTGACTTTTTCATTTCTGCACACTTCCATCAACTGCTTATGCAGAAACGAGCTGCAATTGTCAATAATTACGACAACGTCAGCTTCTTTCATTGCATGTTCCTTCAGCATCTGTTCTGTCGTTGGGCATAAGTTATTTGCAGCATCTGCGTATATTACTTTTGTAACACTCAATGCATTTATTCCCACATCTTTATCAAATAGCGCTTCCAAAAATCTGGTCTTACCAACGCCCGACAATCCTGTAAGCCTGATAATTGCTGCGCCTTTATGAATAAGATCCCTAAATTTTTGGATTCCTTCCAGTACTGTGATTTGTTGGTTCTCCAGATAGTCGTATACCCGCTTTTCCTGATCCAAAATATATGTCTTATATATTTTGTGTTGGATATCAGACCACTCCCCAAACGATTTCCATCCCTGCAAAGATCTGTCTATCTTTTCTCTCGCCCACACTACCATGGAAGGATATTTTCTAACCCATGTTGCAATTCTATTGCTATCATAATAATCCAAATATATATTGTCTACACCCGGATTTCCCTGTACCGCCTCTCTCATAGCATTGATACGGTTTCTACAGGCAGGTTCGGAAACGGAACTCTTTCCACAGGCAAGAATATATGCCCCGTTCTCCTTGCACAATTCCTTTATAGACTCTTTCAATGCTCCGTCCTTATGCATCTCTCCTTTTATCTTGCTCGGTGCATAATCAGACAGCTTAACCTGGAAACCCACTTTGTTTCTTGGAACGAAAGAATTACTATCTATTTCACCCTCATATTCACAATAAACGTCAATCCCACCATCTGATGCATTTTGGTTGCCGCCCCATAACACCCTCCCGACATTTATCCCATAACTTTTTAGTTCCTCTTCGCATAAGAGACCTATCAAGTTGCGCAGCATTTCATCATCCAATTCCGCAATATGTCCGCTTTCGATTTCCAGCATGATCAATACCCCTTACAGTTACTGCTCTTATTTTTACACAGCCACTTTCCAGTTTCATATTACCACAATTTCCCTCTTTAATCTATGTAGATAAGCAAACCTACACAAACAAAAATCAGAAAAAGAGCTTGACGGTAGCAGAAAATACCTTTATAATGGAATAGAAGCAAAGGAATTCACATATTATAGTGCTGATCATACTCCGGTGTCCTACGGGCCCGGGGTTTTTTTATAGGAGATGCTAATGGATAAAATATATTTTAGTACAGATGAACAAATCCGCCTTCTCCGCTCACGGGGAATGACAATCGCCAATACCGCCAGTGCAAAGCTGGTCATTGATTTAGAGAATTACTACAACCTAATAAACGGATATAAACAGCCGTTCCTTGATTCCACATATTCCGGTTCCGATGAGCAATATTTAGCTGGGACAAAATTCGAGGAACTATATTCCTTATACTCGTTTGACCGCGAACTGCGTAATCTCTTTATCCGCTACATTCTGGAACTGGAAAATAATGTAAAAAGTGTAGTTGCCCATGATTTTTCGGGAAAGTATGGTCATGACAATTATCTAAAGATTGCTAATTTCGATACTTCTGTAAAGAAATGGGAGAAAATAACTACCGCGCAAAAAATCGGGGCAATCTCTTCACTGATATCCAGCTTACAGCATGAAATCGCCAGGCAGCTGTCCAAAAACAATCCCATGATTTCCCACTATATGTTGGAATATGGATATGTCCCCTTATGGGTACTGGTCAATACCCTCTCCCTCGGTACAATCGGCATATTTTACTCATACCTGAAACAAAAGGATCAAAATGATATCGGCAGACATTTCCTCCTCAAACCGGAAGAAATGAACAGTTTTCTGCAAGTACTTACTATCTACCGCAATGCCTGCGCACACGATGAACGGCTATACAGCCTGAAATCACTGCGCAACAATATGAAGCCAAACAGCATACGGACACTTCCTTTACATGGAAAACTAGGTATCCCAGTAAACAGAAGCAACAATCCCATCTATGGGAAGAACGATCTTTTTGCCATTATTATTATATTCAAGACAATGCTGCCTAAAAAGTCATTTGATACATTTTTCTCAGCCTTAAAGAAACTGATTGACGAACTTGCTACCAGTCTCTGCACCATTTCCTTACAAAGCATTGAAAGAGAAATGGGGTTCCCGCCTAATTGGACAGACATTAGCAAAATATGAACTTACATATTGTTTTGCGCCCGCATGCTTTCCCCAAAAGTACAGGATCCCCAAAAGGAACCCTGTACTTTTGCTATATCCGCCTACAAATTTCTGCGAATCACGCGGGTGATAATCCCCACAGCTATGCCGCGCTCTTCATCCAGCCGTGTCACCGCAAAGCTCACGTCATCTTTCTTCCCGGGCATCCGGTAATCATAGCAGGAGTGTGCCACCGCATTGACACCGTTGGACAGGCGAACATACACCACGCCCTTATGTACGTCCGTGACCTTCCCCGCATATTTGCTCTGGATGCGGCATTTCTTCAGGTTGTCATGGCTCGTGTTCTGGGACACGCTCTTGATGTCCGCCTTGACCGCAATCTCCTCCAGGCCGTCCCTGCGCACGCTCAGCACCCGCACCAGCACCTGGTCTCCCACGGAGAACCGCTCATGGGCGTCCCCGATCCAGTCCCAGGCAAGGTCGCGGGCCATGATGGAGCATTCCACCCCAAAGACCTCCACCCGCAACACTTTCTCCGCCACCGCGATGACACGTGCCTGCACGATGCGCCCCTCATGGACACGGTACATCCCCGAGGCATCCGTATCCAGATAGAAGATCTGGCGTTTCTTCAGCATGGCCTCCCTGCGGCTGGCCACCACGCTCCTTGCTTTGGAGTCGATGCCCTTCACAATGAAGTCGATCTCCGCCCCCAGCATGTTCCCCAGAATCTTATTCTGCCGCAGCATCAGCTCTGCATACTCCTGCCCGGAAGGGCTGCGACCCACGTTGATCATCATCTCCTTCAGGGGGATGACAATCCGGAATCCCTTATAGTCCACGATGGCAATGGTCTTGCCGTTGTCCGTCTGCTCTATGCCGCCCAGCTGCCCGGTCAGGATCCTCCTGGTACGGTAGGCATTGTGAATCTCGTGCCAGATCACATCCTCCCGGCTCTCCTCCGTCTCCACTTCCCCGCGGGCTTCCAGCGTCAGTACGGGTGCCTCTGCCCTCTTCCCGCCAGCGGCACGGCGGGGTGCAGAATCTGCCGGCCTTTTTTCTGAAACAATGCTGGGTGGTGCTTCTCTTTTTGCTACAGCCGAAATTTCATCTACATCCTCTGCAGTTTCTTCTATAGCTGCCTCTGCAGATCCCGCCACGCTTTCCTCTTCCGCTTCACCGTATGCTTCATCCCATTCATCTACATCTTCCGGGTTCTCTGAATCCAGCGTCAGTGCATCGCTATAATCTGCATCCATATCCGGAGAATCTTCTGCCATCCCGGAAACAGTTTCCTCTGCTGAAAATGGCGATTCTACCAGCAACCCCTCTTCGGGTACTGCCCCCGGCTGTGCTTCCAACTCTGGCTGTACCCCTATCTCCACATCGCTCTGCTCCCCTGTGGCCTCCGCTTCGTTTTCTGCTTTATCGGATACTGCTTTCTTTTTACGGGAACTGCGCTTAGGTTTTGCCGATACAGATTCTGCAGCAGCCGTCTCCGCAGGGACAGCTTCCGGTTCTGTGGCGCTTTCTGTCAAGTCGCTGGCCTCTTCCATCATTACTGCCCCTCCATCTTCACCGTTTTCACGGACGTCCTCTCCATCCGTGTCCTGCTCCATCTCATCACTTTCAGACATTGCCTCTTCTGCATCCTCTGCGGACTCCATCAGGACATTTTCCTCTTCCATAAAATCTGCCAGAGTATCTTCCTCGGGATTGTCTGCATCATCAGCCATATCCCCGGGCTCTTCTCCGCCAGATTCTATTTCAGAATCCAGCCCCTCTTCCCTGCCGTCAACTTCTTCCTCCTGTGCCGTGTCCTCTATAAAAGCATCTTCAACACCGATGGTTTCCACAGCCGACTCATTCACTTCCACTATCTCTTTTTTTCTGCTCATATATCTGCCTCTCTTTCTTAAAAAATGGTTTTGCTTTACCTTATCTGCCATTCCTCTTCGGTACTCCTAAATGCCTATAGCATAATGGAATCCTTATCCGTAAGCACTACCCCGGCGGGCTGTGCTAATCCTGTTTTTACGCCTGGCTCTGTCTTTGGTTTCGGCTTGCCAGTGGTTCTGCTCACCTTCTCTGGCGCTGCACCCTCTGGAATTGTATTCCCTGTAGCTGTATCTCCTGATGCCTTTTTCTCCACTGTCTGTTTTGCGGTATTTTTAGCCGGTTCTTTGGATGCTGCTTTTGATTCTGTTCTGGGTGCCGCCTTTGCCTCCTTTCCCGAATCCTGCGGCCCTGCACCTGCTCCGCCCTTAGGCAAAACCTGCCCGGCTTTCGCATTCTGTGCACCTGCGTTATCCTCCTTAGCATTTTGTACCTTGTTCTTCTGTTGCTCTGCACTTTTCTGCACTGTTGTCTTCTGTGCTACTGTCTTCTGCGCCCCCGTCCGACTCTGTGTCTCCGTTTTCTTCTGTGGCTCTGCTTTCTGTGCCCCTGCTTTCTTCCCCTCCGCCTCCAACTCCATCCGACGCCACTCCGGCACATGGGCAGATGCCTTGCAGGATCGCAGCAGCGGATAGTCCGGATGTTTCGAATAATCCATCTTGTCCACTTTCAGTGTCTTTTTCCCCCGTATGATGACAAGCGCCTTGTCGATGGGCAGCCGCAGCACCTCGTCCGGCGTCAGCACAGGCCGCTTCCCCACGCCGCTGGTCTCCCGGAACTCGGGCGTATAGTTGGAGATTCGCCACGTCCCCAGCTGCTTCGACTTGCTGGAGACTGCCACGCTGGCAAGCCCGGTGCGGGAAGAGACAAACTCCGCCGTCAGCGGATCCGTGCACCCTAGGAAGAGCTGCACGTCCGCATTCCCCAGTATCTCCTGCCAGAGGTTCTGAGGATACCGGTTCTGCAGCCCCGCAAGGTTCTGGAACACACAGGACATGGAGATATTCCGGGAGCGGATGACCGAGATTTTCCGGCTCAGGTCCGGAATGACCCCGCAGGCGCACAGCTCCTCGCCCAGCATATGGACGGGGACAGGGAGCGCCCCGCCGGGACACTTTTGATCGGCGTACCGCACCAGCTTAATGAAAATAAACGACAAAAACAGCGAGGACAGGAAATCAAAGGTACTGTCCTGGTCGCTGGTAATGCAGTAGTAGGCGCAAGGCTGTTTGCCCGGCAGCTCCAAGTCAATTTCGTCGTGACCGGTGATATTGCGGATGTCCTGGTTCTGAAATACCTGGAGCCGGGAACCCAGGCCAATAATGACGCCGCCCCGGACGCTTTCGCTGGACTGCTTGAAAATGCTGTAGGGAGCCTTGGCCGGGTGGGAGATGGGGAGTACATCGAACAGGGCGTTCAGCTCTTTTTCACTGCTCATGGCGAGAAGCTGGTAGACCTCTCCGATACTGCGCCTGTTCTCCGGGTAGCCCTGCTCCACATAGAGGACCAGGGCTTTCAGCAAATTCAATTCGGCGTTGTCCCAGAAATGGTCTCCCCGGCCGCTGCCAGTATTCTTGATGATCACGTCGCAGAAAAGCTGGGCCATCAGCTCCTGCCCCTCGATCTCCGAAAGGCAGTTCCAGGAATCAGAGGCGGCGGGGGTGACCAGATTGAACACCTTGACGGTGTAGCCCTGATCCCGAAGGTAGGCGCTGCTTTTCTCGTAAAGTTCACTCTTGGGGTCACAGATGATAAGACTGGACCTTCGGGCGGCGCTTTGCAGGATCATGTTCATACAAAAAGCCCGTGTCTTTTTGGAGCCGCTGGCCCCATACACCGCCAGATTACCGTTGAACCGGGTTTTCAGTGGGACACAGATCGCCTCGCCATCTATCTCACCCAGGATGATACCAGGGTGCTTGCGGATGTTGGGAACCAGGTCCAGCACGCCCTTCAATTCCTTTTTGGTCATAAAGCCCGCTGTCCCATATGTACCCTTGTTGGAGTAGATCAGGTTGCGCTCCCGGTCATATGCTCCTGTTTCGCTGTACCCCATCCGCATAACCATGAAGATCAGCACACCCAGCGCAGCCACACAGCCGCCCACACCGTACAGGCCATGAGGCCAGCGGAACACAGCGGTGATGCAGGCGAAGAAATTGCTGTCCGGAAATTCCGGCGCGGTGCCGAAGGTCCCGCCCGCCGCCTGCCACACATCGTAGTTGTAGAGGAATTGCGCAATATAGCCGCCCCCATAGAGCAGGGCGGCCAGGGCGGCGAATGAAATGAGCAGCAGCTTTACGATTTTTTTCTTCGATATTTGAGGCCCCTCCAAAAGTGCTTGCTATTGTATAGACAACAGCGTATAATTGCGGTAAAGGATGTGATTTTTACGGAAAAAGACGCTGAGGTGACGTTGCCTGTCAAAACGCCTATTACGATGGGAAGCCTGACATGCGACGAATTTTACGCTGAAATAAAGCGCGGCTATGATGATTGCGTCGCTGGCCGGATTGAACCCGCAGAGCAGGTATTTCAAAAAATCGAATCGGAGTTTGGCCTATAACAAAATTCCAGACCCAAATAGATGTGCAGGCACATTTGAAAATCTATAACTCCATATCGTTCAGCAGGGCCTTGACCTTCTCAAAGTCAAGGCTCTCTATTTTTACATGCTGGCCGCAGACCTGACGCATCGCGTCCACCTGAAAATCAAAGCAGAACAGCGTCCCCGTCCAGTCCATCTTCTCCAGAGCGGCGTGGAACCGGCGGATGCGGGGCATATCACAGGTATAGGCGAACAGCACCGGAGAATCGCCGTCTATGGCGTCGTTCTCGATGATCCAGCCGGGACGGGGCGGCTTGAAGCCCTTTTGTAAGATGCCGTCCAGAACCGCCCTTTCACCTGGGGCGCAGAGCAGCTGCAAGATGACCTCGCCGTGGTGGTCGCTGGGCAGATAGCAGAAGGGCTCAAACTCACTGGTCAGGACAAAGCAGCTTTGTCGCTTATCCACACCTACGCCCATCAAAGGGGGCATCTGCTCCATGT
>OFHB01001446.1_pt1 | contig 13518 bp, 10 predicted proteins | sample 1521881 | NCBI WGS metagenome assembly OFHB01 (sample SAMEA3504090, study PRJEB24116) | mouse gut metagenome | biome: mouse gut; feature: mouse-associated habitat; material: faeces | place: Denmark | collected 2011
ACATCTTTCGGCCAGACATTTCTCAATCTGGATGACGAGGAAATGTTTAAATACCTGGAAATCGCCAGAAAAGTATTTTCCGGCACGATCGGAAACAATCTGCTGGAGCTTGAATTCCCTGCAAAAGAGGAAGCTTCCGGCGGCAGACAGCAGTTCCTGCTCGGACTTCGGGAAAGCGCGCTGCAGAGCGATGAGCTGATGGAGACATTTTATGACCACATCATCGACAGCTATCAGTATGTGGGCAATTACCTGATCCTGATCTTCCACGACGCCTACGACGTCATGACAAGAACCACGGATCACAAAAATCTTGACGAGTCAGAAGAAGTCTATGAATATCTTCTCTGCGCCATCTGCCCGGTGACGCTGACAAAACCCGGGCTCGGCTACCGCCCGGACGAAAACCGCATCGGACCGCGCGTCCGCGACTGGGTGGTCGGGGCTCCGGATACCGGTTTTGTCTTTCCCGCCTTTACGGACAGAAGCACAGATATTCACGCTGTCATGTTTTACACAAGGGACACAAAGACCCCGCACACAGAATTCATGGAAGCCGGGCTCGGCTGCGACCCCAGGATGACTGCCACAGAAAAGAAACTGACATTCCAGAGCATTGTAAAAGAAGTCATCGGTGAGGATGACGATAAAAGCGACATGCTGTTTATGGATATACAGGGCAGTCTCAACGACATGATTCCGGCCGCCGGGGACGAAACGGCCGAACCGGAACCTGTAATTCTGACCTGTTCCACAATCACAGAGCTGCTGACGGAAAGCGGTGTTCCCGAAGAACAGACCGCGGTCATCGGACAGACCTACGAGAACGTCTTTGGCGAAGAGCTGCCGGAGCCGGAACAGCTTGTCGATCCGAAGCTTGTGGAAGAGGGCGGCAGACGCCGCGAAAAGCTTGATCTGATCCATCAGGTGGAGAATTTAAAACAGCAGCTGAACGATGCCCGCTCGCTTCCCGTAAAAGAAGACGGGGATGAAGAGCCTTCCGCGGTAAAAACCTATGATGTAATTCTGCGCGTAAAGCCCGAAAAAGTGAGCCAGATTCACTCCCAGATGATCGACGGAAAGAAATGCCTCGTCATCCCGATGGACGAGGATGAGCACGCCGCCGTCAACGGCATCAACACCTCTGTCTGAAACAGCATCCCCTGTGCCATTGCATTATGACGCAATGGCACAGGGGATGCCTGTCTTTCACCCGCACTCATCTGTTCTCATCAAGCTTCTCCTTCAGATACTCCTCCACCTGCTCCCGCGGAACACCGAGCGTCAGCGCCAGCTCACTGTAAAGCTCGTTCTCCGCCGCTTTCATATACCGCTCGTCCAGCGTGGTAACCTTCTTTCCCTGTGCAATGCGCTCCTTCTTCCGAAGATAGAGCGTCTTTACAATACTCACCCAGGCCCTGTAATCGCAGGTGCGCATGGCTTCCTTATACTTTGCCTCCCGCTGCTTGTCGTCCGGCACCCAGAGGAGCTCGATCGTCGGAAAATCCTCAATCAGTCTGCCCGCTTCCTCCCTGGTAATCACCCTGCGCATTGTAATCTTGGGATTATCTGTCGGTGCATACACGCGCCCGTTCGTATCTCCTACCGGGGCCAGAACATAATACAGACGGTTCCTGTCAGCCCCGGATATATCAATGTGAGTGATGTCTTCCACCTGGCAGACACCCTTACTTCCGTAGACAACATACTCTCCCACTTCAAACATCATACTGATACCCCCTCAGCTTCCTTCTTCTCATTCATAACGCTCTTACTGTACGTTCTCATTTTATCACGGAAACAGGTGTACTGTCAGTAAATTTAGATTTCATTTGTAAATTTTGTGAAAATATACCAAAAAAACCCTCCCTGTACTATTGTCTATTTTTCCCATGAAATTAGTACCAGATTACATGTTTCACACAAATCCGGACCGAAAAAAGGGCTGCCGGAATACGACAGCCCCTCTCTCACACAACTCAAATGGGTAAAATCTGTTGTGTCAGTCTATTAAACTAAGGATAGGAATCAGCAGCTCTTATCTCTGTACACGCCCGGACGCATCTCCGCCCGCCAGCTTCTTCACCTCGTCCACACTCACAATATTGAAATCACCTTCGATCGAATGCTTCAGACAGCTCGCCGCCACAGCAAACTCGATGGTGCCCTGCGGATCATATCCGCTTAAGCAGGCATAAATCAGCCCTCCGCCAAACGAATCCCCTCCGCCGACACGGTCCACAATATGCATCAGATACTCTTTGGAGAAATAGCTCTCACCGTTCTCGTAGAGCATCGCCGCCCAGCGGTTGTCATTTGCGGAAATGCTGGTGCGCAGGGTAATCGCCACTTTTTTAAATCCGAAGCGCTCTGTCAGCTTCTGCGCCACTTCTTTGTAGCCTTCTTTGTTCAGCTCGCCTGCGGTCACTTCCGTTCCCTCGGACCGGATGCCAAATACGTCATTCGCATCCTCCTCGTTCGAAATGCACACATCCACATATTTGCACAGCTCACCCATTACCTGCCCTGCCTTCTCCTTGGACCAGAGCTTGTTGCGGTAATTGAGATCACAGCTCACAGTGATTCCCTTCTCCCTCGCAGCCTTACATGCTTCCAGGCAGATCGCGGAAACATTATCGCCGAGCGCCGGCGTGATTCCCGTAAAATGAAACCAGTCCGCACCCTCAAAAATTTTGTCCCAGTCAAAATCCTCCGTCGTCGCCGCGGCGATAGAAGAACCGGCTCTGTCATAGATCACCTTGGACGGGCGCTGGCTCGCTCCCTTCTCCAGAAAATAAATACCTACGCGGTCGCCTCCGCGAACGATATCCGATGTATCCACCCCGTACCTTCTCAGTGCGTTGACGCCGGCCTGTCCGATCTCGTGCGCCGGAAGCTTTGTCACAAAGCTCGCATCCATACCGTAATTCGCCAGGGAAACCGCGACGTTCGCCTCTCCTCCGCCGTATGTAGCGCCGTAGGACTCCGCCTGCAGAAAGCGATAATATCCCTCCGGAGCAAGGCGAAGCATGATCTCACCAAATGTAACAACTTTCTTTGCCATGTTTAAAACCCTCCTGATTGTTATTTGTTTCACATTATGAAACCGTGTTTCATAATTTCTATCCCTATTATACCATCGAAATGCAGAATGTCAAACATGTTTTTATTTCCGTGCAAAATGCGATACCGGCTGATAAGGAAAGAATCAATTGTGAGTCACGATCCGGCCAGCCGGAAGGCATGGGAATTTCGATACTTTCTTAAAGGAAATCCTGGAAAAATACGGCGAAATATGGTAGAATGCTGATGAAGCGCGTAATACAAATGTCACGAAAGCGCGCAGGAATATACAATAACCGGTGCCGGCAGCTGCAGTGCGCAGATTTCAGCGCCGGGCAGCGAAAGGAATCGAGAATATGAACCTGATTGATCAGATATTTATCGCAATTATGTTTACTTTGTTTTCAGGAGCTCTGGCACTGGTGTTCTGGAAATTATTAGAGAAATCAGGAAAGCTCCGGAATCCGCAGATTGCATATCTGCTGCTCCGTCTGGTCTGTATTCTTTATGTCCTTCCCGTCGGCTATATTCTGATACAGCTGACCGTCAGGGACGGTTTTATCCAGACTCAGGAACTCTGGCAGCTGAATTTTCACACGACGACACTGATCAAATATACCATGATGGGCATCGCCGTATTCTGGTTCTTTCTTCTGGCGGCGCCATTGGTAAAATACAACAGGAATATCTGGATTAACAGGGACGTCTACGGAGGTACGGTTCCGGAAGACGATGATGAGGTTCTTCTGCAGTTTAAAAATATTCAGAAACAGCTCGGAATCCACAGAAAAGTCAGTCTGTGCCGCAACGATCTCCTGGCAGGCCCCATGATTATGGGCCTCTTTCACTGCCGCATTATACTGCCATACCGTTATTTCAGCAGGGAACAGCTGCAGGTAATTCTCACGCATGAACTGATACACCACAAGAATCACGACCTGCTCTTTAAACTGATCGCCATGTACATTGACTCCATGCTCATCTTTTTCAAAAAGCATTCCTCTGTCCTGGAGGATGTCAACATCTGGAGCGAATACTGCTGTGACTTAAAAACCATAAAAGCGCTTCAGAATACCATGGATAAAAAGATTTATTTTCACACAATTATCGACGTAATGCAGCACACGCTGTCCAAAAAAGATAACAACAGCATCTTCTCCATGCTCTGCGAAGATGAGCTCACACTGGACAACCGGATTGAATTTATGCAACAATATGAGGATGCAAAGCTTGTCGCAACCAGCAGAATGACTGCGCTGGCAGCCGCTTTTTTATTGGCAAATATATCTGTCGTATATGTTTTTGGAAGCCAGCTTGCAGAAATCAATGATTACTTCTATGAAAAAACATATTTGAAAAAAGAGGATAATATTGACAATAAGTTTGATTCCATCTCAGAAGAGCAATATTTTTCAGGCAAATCGGATCATTCTTACAACAATATTGTTTATCTCAATTCTAATTCAGAAAATATTATGGTTTCATTGAACGAAAATGATCTAATAAGTTTTAATATGTCAATTTTACCTCATACACGCATAATAGAATCATCAATTTTATTAGAAAAAGGACAAAAGATTGTAATATCTTGCTCAGCTGTAACAAATACGAATATTTTTTGGATTGGTGTTATGAACAAAATTAGTAATGATATACTATTTATAAAAGGCTCAAGTGTCCTTAGTCACATTTTTACAATTCCAGAAACTGGTGAATACCATATTTTTGTACAAAATACGGGTGATACTAAAATTACTGTATCAGGAAGTTATTATTACTATTCTTAGGTTTCAAAGTATCAATTTTAATCCAACAGAAAGAAACTGGAAACTCCTTTCATTTCCAGTTTCTTCTCCGCCAGCCCAAACAACTCTCCGGATATTTACCCTGTCACATATTCACTCTCTGTATTTTCCGGCTTTTTATCCGGAGGAAATCATCATCCCAGGCTTTTCTGCACCGGCCTACGCCTCCACAACCAGTTCCTCATCCAGTTCTTCCTCTGCGGCGCACTCTTCTTCCTCCGCCTTCTCCTCGCAGGTCTCCTCTGTCTCTTCCTTGCAGGCTTCCTCCTCATGGAAGACCGTGTATTTGAGATGATCCAGGAATTCCCGCAGTCTTGGAATCGCTGTTTCCGCAATCCACCGTCTTACGATCCAGTATTTTTCCGCCGCGAAGCTTCCCAGCTCCTCCAGCGTCCGGGCCGTGTCATCTTTTAAGTCAGACAGCACATCCGCCAGCTTAATGCCGCACGCGACTGCGAGCACCGCTGCGATAGCTGTTCCGATCACGCCGTATCCGATGATCCAGGCCGACAGAACAAAGACAAATTCCGCAGCTTTGGCGGCCGTCACCACGATCGCTGTGCATATAAGCAGTGTCAGCGCTGCGCTGGCGATGCGTTTTAACATGGCGAGCACATCTTCCCAGGATATTTTGCCGAAAAACCCTTCCATGCGCGCTCTTGCAGATGCGATAAAGGCAGCTACGGCCGCTCCGATTCCGTGCCCGTCCATCTCCGGCGGAACGCTCTCAAGCTTCCCCTGAAGCCGCAGAATATACACCGAGAGCGCCATATAATAGCGCTGCTCATCATCCGCCAGCCCGTCTTTCAGCGCGCCAAACGCATCTTCCCCCATCGTCGCGGACAGCTTCGCAAAGAGCTGTTCCGATACCGCTTCTCCGCCATGCATCAGCGCAAACTGATCCAGGTATTCCGCAAGCTTCTGTTTCAGCTGTTCCAGCGCCTCGTCTGTGACCTGATCCGGCGCGGTATCGCTGTCCGCGGATACCTGCACTTCCGCTTTATAATCCGGATTTTTCTCCAGCTCTGCGGTCAGGGTCTTCAGGGTTCCTTCCAGCACGGTATACTGCTCCTCCGGCGTTTTATCTTTCAGTCCCGAGTCGGCCAGGCTTCTTAAGATAACCTCTCTGGGATCCTCCTCCGCAAGCTGACGCATCATGTCGTCAAAATCCCGGATTCCCGCACAGATTCCAGCGATTTCCTTCTGCTCATCGACATTCTCCACCCGTCCGGCAAGCGAAATCTGCATATTTTCTTCCATGGGGAGATCACTGTTGGCCTCTTCCCGCATTTCTTTTGCAAGCTCCCTGATCATACGAATCTCGTCTTCCGTAAATTCTCTCATAATCCGACCATCCTTTCCATTTAATTCATGTTTTCATAACAGCAGGGAAACTTATTATACGGTGCAGTTGAACGCCACCGTTTCCTCGTCCATTTCCCCCGCACGGGTGCGAAATACCCTGCTCCCGCGGGATGTCTCTGCCGGTCTGTCCACAGACTCCGCTTCCGCCGTCTCTTCCCTCTCTCCAAATGCCTCTTCATACGCGTCGGCCACTGCAAAAAAGCTGTACAGTAACAGCGCGCCGCCCACAACGCACATACAGGCGATTGTGACGGAGGAAAGGGTAAAAAGAATCAATCCGAGCGCCGAGGCCTCCATGGTCACGAGCACCGATTCCGCCGCTGCGCCGACCACTGCGGCCCCGAGCAGAAGCGCCGCCCCGGCTGCCGCGCAGAGCACATTGCGCACCGCCTGCGCCGTCTCCTCCCTGTCCTCTTCCTCCTCATATATCTCACAGTACCACAGAAGCGTTCTCTGGGATGCCGCACAGATCCCAAGCAGCTCCGGATATGCGCCGAACTCCCTGGGCAGTATCCCGCTGATACCGGCGATATACTCCGCCGCCGCATAGAGGAGCGCTTCTTCCAGAAATTCCTTCTGTGCCGGAAGCACCGCCTCCTGCGCATCCGTCTCCCCAGCGCCCGCGGCGCTTCTCTGCTCTTTTCCGGCGGCGTAACCTGAGCGGGACGCCGAAACAGAATCCCTCATGCCGGAGACAAGCGTCCCGGAAAATTCCCGGATTCTGTCGGCAAGCATATCCCGAAGCTCATCCGTGGGAAGCGACGCCCTCGCTGCAGTTTCCTCCGCGGATGCCCGGTATTTATCAAACGCGTCCAGCGACTGCAGGTAAAATCCCTTCCGCTGCGCATCGTCCATCTGTTCCGTGATCTCTTCCAGCATCTTCTCTGCAAAATCCGGCTCTGTCCGCACACGTCCGTCGGCGCAGAGACTGTAAAACTTTTCCGCACCCTCCCGGATACGCCCGCAAAGCTCCCCGGCGGACTCCGGATCCAGATTCTCACAGAACTCCAGCATGACGGCCGCAACATTCTCCGCGGTAATCTCCCTGTCCCCGAGCTGGTCTTTTAAATTCCTAAGGATTTCGCATACCTCTTTTTTCTGGCTCTCCGTAAGTCTCATCCGTATTTCACCTCCTCATGCCGATATGTTATCAGGTTTGTCTGCGCTTTTTGCATACTCCGGTGCATCAAATCTTACTGTCCTGGCGCGGACTCCGCTCACTGGCGCAGCGCCATGCCGGCTTTCTGCCCTCTCCTGCGCCCGTTCCCGTCCGCGGAGTCCTGTACGCCTTTCCTCTCCCTGTGAAGACGGATGATTTCTGCGGAAATGCACTCAAACAGATACTGATCGTACTCATTTGTCCGCGCGGGCAGTTTTTCCTCCTCAAACCGGCACTCTGCGGGATTATATGCCGCAAACGGAAACAGATCCAGCGTTCCGGCGTTCGTGTACCTGTGTTCATACGCCGCAAGCCAGAACCCGGCGATATCCTTCGGATTGGTCATTCCGTAAGGCTGACTGTAGGCGCCCTTTGCGGCCTCCAGAAGCTCCTGCTGATACTGCTCCATGGTACAGCGCCGGAGCCTGCCGCTGTCCATTTTCCGCCGCAGGCTGCGGTTCGCCAGTGTGATAAGATTTTTGACATTTGCTCCCGTGTAAAACAGGTACTGCCGCTCCTCTCTCGCATATGCCGTGATCTCCCGCAGAAATCCCCGCGCGGCTTTTTCATATTCCGGAATACTCTGCCCCCGCCCCTCCGGGATGGAAAAAAGCTGCCCGCCTGCGCGCTCGTTTGCTTTACTCATATGCAGACAGAATATCTCCGCCAGCTCGTCGCAGGTGGGCATAAACACGGAAAAACGCATATCAAAACGCCCGTCACGCAGCAGTTCGGGCCGCAGACCCGCGACACTGTTGCTGGTGCCGAAAAAAAAGATCTGTTTCCGGTTCTCCTGCATCCAGTCGAGCAGTGCGGTCAGAATATTCATCTTCACATCATTTTTGCTTCCCCCGTCCTCCATGTGAAATGTTTTTTCCATCTCATCCAGCAGAACGATGCAGGGTGCAAGCGCCTCTATCCGCTTGCGGCAGCGCTTGAAATTCGCCTCTGAATCACCGACCAGACCGCCGAGCAGATTGTCCATGCGAAACTGCACGAGAGGCACGTTCCCTTTTTCTCCTCCCAGCATCCGCGCCGCCATCCGCGCCGCCTGCGTCTTGCCGCTTCCCGGAATACCCGTGAGCAGAACTCCTCCGGGGGGCTCGTTGCGCGGCGTCCACAAATTCCTCCCTGATATCCGCAATCCATTCCACAAAGCCGCCCAGGCCTGCCATGTCCACCCCCGGCTCCAGCATCGTGACCGTCGGGTCGAAACGCGCTTCATTTTTCTTATATTCCGTGATCTTCTGCTTTCTGGCGCTCCGGATTCCGCGCAGATTGTCCTCGCTGCCGGTTGCATCCGCCGTCCTGCCAAAAAAGCTCCCGTATTCAGCCTTCAGGTCGGCCGCAATTTCCCGGATCCCCCTGCCGGAAATTCCGCGGAAATCATTCGCCGCCTCGCAGATGCGCTTCCAGTCCACCGGATCCGGCTCTTTTTTCCATTTTGCCGCGGCAAAGCTGTCTTTTTCGTACTCTTTCGCCGCCTCCGCCAGCAGACAGACGCGGATATCCTCCTCGTCCATCTCCGGGACGTCCACGATTTCCACCTCGCGCTCAAATCCCTCCGGCAGCTTCATTACCGGACTGACCAGAAACAAAAGAAGATTCCTGCCGTGATCCTTTTCCTCCGTCTCCGCATAAGCCAGAAACTGTTTCAGAAAATGCGGCGCCGTGGTCTTCTCCCGCACGATATGAAAATCGTTCAGCAGAAAAAACACCGGAGACGTCCCCGTGCGCTCTTTTCCCGGGGACTCTCCGGCGGAATCTGCAAAATAGTCGCGCTCCTTTAAATCAAACACTTCGTACGCATCCGCCAGGATCCCGTTCGTCTGCGCCACGCGGTAAAAGGAGTCGCGGTTGGCCGTCTGCAGAACTTTTCCGCAGGCGGTGTTCCCGAATCCCTCCCCCGCACCGGTCAGAAGATAGCCTTTGAGCGTGTCCGCCGATTCCGCAAAAACAGCTTTAAGGATATCCCGGTCCTCCGTGATCAGGTACATCACATGCTTGTGCTTCTCCGCCATCATCGAAAGCTTTTTCTCTATTTCTATCATTCTTGACATTGGCTGTCCCTTTCCGCCGCACCGGCCTCCCCCTTCTGCGGGCTGCGCGCCGCATCGCGTTCTGCCGCGCGCTCCCACGGCGCTTTACCGCTTCCCTCTTCGGGCTGCGCTTTGTCTTCCCCGAATGCCCTTCTCTCCGCCGCGCTGCGCACGAAATATGGCATCAGACCTTCCATATAGGCGTCGAGCGACCGGTCGGTATTCTCAAGCATCGTGTCGTAAATGCGGTTCACGGCCGTCTGCGTCTTCTCCGCAATCTGAGCCGACAGACCGCTCATAATACCCGGTTTGTTCTCGCGGACATGATCTTTTATTTTCCGCTTTTCTTCCGGCGTCAGAACCGTCTGCCAGCTGATTTCACGCATTCCGAGAAAATGAAAAAAGTTTCTCATCCTCTGCCGCAGACCGAGAAGATTGTTCAGGGTGACGGTGATCTGTCCGAGCTCGCCCCCGAACGCAGTCAGGATCTCTTCCCTGCGGACGCCCGCCTCGTATCTGCGCGCCTCCCCCGGAAACAGCCGGTGAAAATTCTCCGCAAGCACACGGTTGACCGTGCCGACCACATCTTTCTCGGCCAGAAGCTTCCCGACGCACTCCCGGACAACATCGACCGGAATGTGATATCCCATGTTCAGCCAGTCCTTAAGCGTCTGCTTTTCGTCATCCAGCGCCCACTGTCCCAGATTTTTCAGATAAAACTCTTTCCAGATCTCCTCCGCGCAGACAGCCCGGACACGAAAGATCATCTCAGCCCGAAGCTGCCGGAACGTCTGATGTACCTCACTGCGGGTCCGCAGGGATTCGCGGTATTTTGTCAGTTCCACATAACCCATATAGGCCAGCCCTCTTGAGACGGAGTAGCGGCGGTCGCCCGACGGGGCCTCCATACGGATCCCCCTGCTGTCCGTCTGAAATACTTCCGCCGCAAGCTCCTGCACAAACGGCATAACGGTCGCCCCTCCGGTCAGAATGATCCGGTCCGCCTGCACCGGCTCCCCGGTCGTCTTATCCGCACAGCGCGCCCGCGCCCCCTCAAAAAACGCCCGCACGGCGTGGTAAAAATCAGGATAATCCTGCGTGTGATTTCCCCCGAACGCATCTTCCTCGTCCAGATAACTGCGGTCAATGCGCACCGGCATCCGGTGAATCACGGTATTCATAAACGCGTCGTCAATGTCGCTGAGCACCCTGGCCCCCTTCACAAGAAGAGGATATCTGTCATACTGATTCCCGTCATTTCCGTTCGGCCCGAAATACTCTTCTTTTCTGCGGCGCAGCTGTATCATGTGGTTTCCCACACTGTCGCTGACCCATCCTGCCATCTCCTCCCGGCGGCTCCTTCTCTCGTCAAATGAAAGAGCGGCGGCCTCTTCCCCGAGAAGGCACAGATCGAACATGTTCCGTTCCAGCATCCCGGCGCCCACCTGACGGCTGTACTCATTCAGCACCCTCCCGTTCCGGACTATCACACAGTCGAATGTGCTGCTTCCCCCGTCGATCACGACAACCGTCTCGTCCGGCGCGATATTTCCGCGGTAATATTCATTTGCCATCGCGGCTTCCGCCTCCGAATAGACAATGACATGCGGCCTGATCCGCACCGATACGCCGCCCTCCAGCTCGACGGGCTTTTCCGCAATCTCATGCAGGCTTCCCTCCAGGATCTCCCGGTATTCCTTTTCATGCAGCTCCCAGGCATTGCCCGCAGGGCGGCCGACGAACAGATACAGATCTTTTTCCTCTTTTCCCCCGCAGTCCCCGATGATATCCCTGTTGCGGATCATATCGCGCACACTGCAGCAGAACGCCTTTTCCATAAGGTATCCGTAGGTATATGCCCCTGTCAGCCGCTTCCCGTAGAGCTCTTCCGCGTCCTCCGGATTCCGCTTGAAATTCGTATATATCTCTCCGGGATATTTCAGACACTCTTCCCCGACCACCCTGTGCTCATCATTATAGGCGGTATAAATCCATTTCCGGTGATTGTTGTCCGTCTCCAGATCACGCAGCTCCAGTCTGCCGTACCGGAAAACAGCCCGGCTTCCGGTGATCTCACCGGCTCCGAAGTCAATTCCCGCTACTCCGGCTTCCTCCGGATCCATCACGGCAGTCTGCGAATCATTCCACATCTCCTGCTGCCCCATATCCTCTTCACCACGCTTTCTCAGTCGCCAGTCCCGATATTCGCCCCAAGGACTTCGAATTTTTCTTCTCTTCTGATAAACAGCCCCGGATAACGGATCGAATGCTCACCGGCCGTTCCCAACCCTTTTTTCAGCTCCGGGAATTCGTCCAGCCGCGCATCTGACGACGCCATCGGATAGATCCCGTTTTCCTCAAAAATGCGGCGCACTTCCGCTGCCAGTCCGCAGACAAACTCCCTGTCTGTCAGCTGCTCTCTGTCCGCACCCTGCAGCGCCACAAATACTCCCCCGAGCGCCGATACAATCTGCCGCTTTTTCAGGGCGATACGGCCCAGCCCTGCGCGGATACGGTCCTCCCGGATATAGCGCTCAATCTCCGGAAGCGGCTCGTCGCGCAGCTTCTGCCGCAGACCTTCCTGCTGCGGGTTCTTCTCTCCCCGTTCCGGCAGCACAATCTCCCGCCCCGTGCAGACGCAGCCCCCGGCGCGCTCCACGGCCCCGGAGAGTTCCGTCCGGATCACATCCTCCATATAGCAGGCCACTTTTTCCCTGTCCAGCGAATCATACGCCTCCGCAACCCCCAGAAGCATCTGAAGCGGGAGCACATGATCATCAAAAAATGTCTCATAAGACCTGCCCGCCTCAATCGCGTGAAATTCCTCCTGCAGCCGCAAAAACTCCTCCGTCAGATGCGCTCTCAGCTTTCCGGACTGTTCCCTGTTCTGCTTCTCTAAATCATTTTTTTCCGCCGTAAGGCTGCCGATTTTTTTTCGCAGCAGATTCAGCTGCACTTCCATCTGCCTCTTTTCCGCCAGAAGCCTGCGGTTTTTCTCCTCCAGCTCACGGTACGCCCTGGAATCCCTGGGATCCCGGCAGCGGACCACTTTATCGTTTACCTCTGCTTTTCTGATGCCCTTTTTCGCTCCAGCCATCACTCATCCCCCGCAATCATCCATTCCGATACCAGCCCCGAGCACCTCCGGGACTCCGTTCTGCTCAATAAAAAGGCCTGGATACCGGAGCCCGTAACTGTCCGGCGGCATAAACCGTCTGCGCAGCCCCGGATATCCCGCCAGCCTGTCGTCCCCCGCAAACATCGGATATATCCCGTTCTGCTCCAGAACCGCGCGCACGCGCCCGGCGGCATCGGCCGCCCGCTCTTTGTCCGCTCCGGCGTCCGGCCCGCTCAGCTGTTCCAGAACACCCCCGAGCTGCGTCACAATCCTCTTTTTGCGCAACGCAATCTCTCCCGCCGCAATCCGCAGCTCATTCTCACGGATATATTTTTCCAGTTCCATCACAGAGAGATTCCTGATCTGCTCCCGGGTCTTTTCCTCCGGAAATGATTCTTTCTGCCCGGGAAGCAGCAGAACCTGCCCTCTGACGCTCCCGCCGGAGTTCTTAAGCACGGAGCCGAGACGCCCTGCGATCACATCCCGCAGATAGTACGTCCGTGTTTCCTCCGGCAGCTTTCCCGCAGCCGGCGCCGCAAGTCCCAGCAGATTCTGCAGCGGCAGCATGCACCGGTCAAAAAACACCTCATAGGGCTCCGCCTCCCGGATCTCCACCCCCGCCTGGGCCGCGAACCGGTCCGCCCGGAACCGTTCGTTCAGTTCTTCCATAGTTGGCATACGCAAATCCTCCCTGTAAATGCTTTGCGGTTATTATAGCATAAACCTGCCCATATTTGCCCGCCCGCGTAAAAAAATTTTTTTGCCGGTCCCCTCGAAATTTGCCGGATCATATGATAGAATGGTCCCGAGGTGATGGACATGAAAGACTCCAAGGCCGTTTCGGCCATTATCGAAGAATTGAAAAATCTGTACCCCGATGCGTCCTGCTCCCTGGACTTCGACCCAGACAAAGCCTATGAGCTGCTGTTTTCCGTGCGTCTGGCGGCCCAGTGCACCGACGCCCGGGTG
>OFHB01001447.1_pt1 | contig 13517 bp, 10 predicted proteins | sample 1521881 | NCBI WGS metagenome assembly OFHB01 (sample SAMEA3504090, study PRJEB24116) | mouse gut metagenome | biome: mouse gut; feature: mouse-associated habitat; material: faeces | place: Denmark | collected 2011
TGGAAGCGTCGGGATCGTAGCGTCTATGATATCTAATGAAGGAATCAGCGCGCCAATCGCCGCAGGAGTCATATTCTGGAGCGGCGTTTTGTTCATCGTGATTTCCTTCTTAGGGCTTAGGGAGGCGGTAGTGCGTGTTATCCCGGTAAGCATGAAGCATGCGGTCAGCGCGGGAATCGGGCTGTTCATCGCCCTGTTAGGCGCAAAGAACTGCGGGCTGATTGTGGCAAATGCAGACAAAAACAATCTCGCATTCGGAGATTTGGCTTCCCCGTCCGTGATTGTGGCAGTCATTGGATTTATCATCCTTCTTATTATAAAGGTGCGCAACGTTCCGGGAGGGATGATTCTGGCAATCCTTGCTACGACTGTGATTGGCATCCCCTTTGGCGTGACCCATCTTCCGGAAAGCCTGTTCTCCCTTCCTGCTAATATCGGGACCCAGTTCCTGAAAGTGGATTTTGCAGGAGCTTTGAATTTTGCGTATATTCCGTTTTTGATCGCGCTGTTTGTTCCTGATTTCTTCTCTACGTTCGGGACTGTGCTCGGCGTGGGCGCGAAGGCAGGGTATCTGGATGAGGACGGCAATCTTCCGGACATTGATAAATGCTTCAAAGTAGACGCAGTGGCTACCAGCTTCGGAGCGCTGTTCACGATGCCCAGTATGACTACCTATCTGGAGTCCTCCGCAGGGGTGGAGGCAGGCGGGAAGACCGGCCTGACAGTAGTCTTTACAAGCATCTTTTTTGCTTTGTCACTGTTCCTTGCGCCCCTTGCGCTGATTATCCCGTCCGCAGCGACAGGCCCGGTGCTCATTTTCATCGGAATCAATATGTTAAGCGGAATGAGGAACGTGAATTACTCCGATATCACAGAATACGTACCCGCGTTTATCTGCGTCACCTTTACGATTTTTGCAAATAATATCGCCAACGGGATCTGCGTCGCCCTTCCTGCGTACCTGATTATGAAGATTGCGGCCGGGAAAATCAAAGAAATTCAACCTGTGATGTACGTCCTTGTGGCGGTGTGCCTGCTCTATTTCTACACCATCATTTAAGCAGGAGGAAACTTTATGGAAAACGTTTCTTTATTTATAAAAAATGCAAAGGTATTCAATACATATCTGAAAAAATTTATTCTGGCAGACGTCTCTGTGAAAGACGGGAAATTCTATTACATTGACCGGAAGCAGGATACGCCCTTTTCGGCAGACAACGTGCTGGATGCCGAGGGGATGTATATGATTCCTGGACTTGTGGATATCCACATGCATATCGAGAGTAGCATGCTCACGCCCGGGCCTTTTGGGAACTGTGTCGCTTCTTACGGTGTGACCACAGTGGTATCAGAGCCTCACGAGATGGCAAATGTCAAGGGAATCCGGGGAATCCTGGAAATGATTTCCGCTGCAAAAAATGCGCCCATCGACATATTTTACGGGATACCAAGCAGCGTACCCTCCACGGACGAGGGGCTGGAAACCACAGGGGGAATCATTGACTGCAATGGGATGAAGCATCTTCTGAATGAAGAGGATGTGGTCTGTGTCGGGGAAATTATGAACTACCGGCAGATTATCCGGGAAAATGATTTGGAGATTACAAAGTTTCTGGATTATCTCCGGAAGGAGCGCCCGGGCTATGTAATCGAAGGACACTGCCCGTCCCTTTTGGATTTAGACCTTGCCAAGTTCTTATATCTTGGAATCGACGGGGACCATACAGAGCATACGCTGGAAGAAGTGAAACAGCGGATTGAAAACGGGATGTTCTTCGAGATTCAGGATAAAATGCTCAAGCCGGAGGTACTTCATTACATTCAGGAGAACCAGCTTTATGAGTACTGCGGATTCGTGACGGACGATACCATGGCAGATGTCCTCTATGAAAAGGGGCAGCTAAATTATGTGGTCCAAAAGGCAGTGGAAGCCGGATTTCCATTAGAAATGGCAATTTACTGCGCCACTTACACGCCAAGCAGGAGAATGCATCTCTATGACCGGGGAGCGATTGCCCCGGGAAAGCTGGCGGACTTTATACTGTTGGAAAATCCTGCAGTGATAAGTCCGGCGTATGTGTATAAAAACGGAGTCCGGATATTCTGCCGCAAAGACAGGCGGGAGACTGGGGTCTCCTATCAGTTCCCGGCAGATTTTTATCAGAGCGTCTGTCTGCCGCCTGTGACATTGAGTGATTTCCGGGTGGTGGCGGATACGGACAAAGAGAAAGTTACCGTGCGTGCAATCGAGGTACATCCTGACCGGACGCAGACCACGGAAAAGCTGGTTACAATGCCGGTGCGGGAGCGCGTCCTGGACTGGGAGAACAGCGGGTGTATGCTTGCGATGGTATTGGAGCGGCATGGCAAGAACGGTAAGATCGGATATGGTTTTTTCACAGGTTCATGCTTGGATAAAGGGACGGTAGCCACCACATATTTCCATGACCATCACAATCTATTTGTAGCCGGGGACAGTCCGGAGGATATGCTTCTTGCAGTAAGGCGGATCCAGGAATTGCAGGGCGGCTTTTTGACCGTTCGTGACGGCAGGGTTCTTGCGGAGCTTGCGCTTCCCGTATGCGGTATTTTGTCTGAAAAAGGAGTCGGGGAGACGGCGGCCGGACTGAAGGCGGTTCGCGGGAGCATGGAAGAACTGGGCTATCGGCATAATAATCCGATTATGTCGCTGGGGACGCTGGGGCTTCCGGTAAGCCCGGCATTGAAGCTCACGGACAAGGGACTTGTAGATGTGAAACAAGGGGCAGTAGTGCCTTTGATTGTAGAGTGATACAGAAAGACGACAGTTTTTTACAAAAAACCCGAAAAACCATATAGTATCATGGACTTTTTGAATATTATCTATTATAATGAATTTAGTAACTTTTTTTCGGCTTTTTTTGTTGAAAAATAACAAATTATTTTTTATGTATGAGAGGAGTCTTTTGAAATGAAACTGAAGTTACGGGGAAAACTGATTTTGAGCATTGGTATTCTTACCTTTATTGCCGTGTTCTTACTTTCCTTTTTATCATATCTATCTTTACAGAGCGCCTATGATAAAAATCTTGAAGCCGAGAAGGAAAAACTGGATCAGATTATCCAGAGTCAGGTCGAATGTATGATCGGAGTATTGCAGGCAGAGTATGATAAGTCTCAGAGCGGCGAGATTACCGAGGAAGAAGCGATGGAGAACGCCAAGTATATCGTCCGTACCACCAGATACAATGACGGAACCGGATATTTCTGGGCAGACATGGCAGACGGCACGAATGCGGTACATATCAATCCCGATGTGGAAGGCACGAACCGATATAATACGCAGGATGAAAAGGGCAATTATTTCGTGCAGGATACGATTGCCGCAGGGGATAAGCCGGACGGAGATTTTATCGATTTCTATTTCGCAAAATCCGGCGAGACGGAGGCCAAAGCTAAGAGGGGATTCGTTAAAAAGTTTGAGCCTTACGGATGGTATATCGGAACCGGGAATTATGAGGAAGATATGCTGCCCATTATTCAGGAAGAGTTGGATGATGCCAATAGATCCTGTTTTATGGCGTTGACGGTTACATACTTGTTTGGTCTGGCTATTTTTGTAATCGGTATTATTGTAACGTCTATCATTGCTAAAAAGATGGCAGATCCGATTAAGGCGGCGTCAGAGCGTTTGATTGAACTCAGCCAAGGGAATCTCAGGGATGAGGTGGAAGAGTTCCAGAGAGAAGACGAGATTGGTGATTTGACCCGCGCCTTGGCAAAGACGGTGCAGACCTGGCGGGATTATATTGGAGACATATCTTCTTGTTTGGCGGAGCTTGACAAGGGCAATCTTAAGTTTGATATTGAGATGGACTATGTGGGGGACTTTGCACCAATCAAGGATTCCTTCCAGCATACCCTGTTTAAGCTGAATGAGACGTTCCGGAAACTGAACATGAGTGCAGAGCAGGTGGCGAGCGGTTCGGAGCAGGTGGCAAGCGGAGCGCAGGCTCTTGCCCAGGGAACTACGGAACAGGCGTCGTCCGTAGAAGAGTTAGCGGCTACCATTACTGAGATACATAACCATGTGGCGAACAACGCGGAGAATGCGAAACAGACCAGCGGCCAGGCATTAACGGCTGCAACGGAGCTAGAGCAAGGCAAGAAGCAGATGGAGCAGATGACCACGGCGATGAATCAGATTAACGATTCTTCCTCTGAGATTAGTAAGATTATCAAGACGATTGAGGATATTGCTTTCCAGACCAATATTCTTGCTCTGAACGCCTCCATCGAGGCGGCGCGGGCAGGTGAGTCCGGCAAGGGCTTTGCCGTGGTGGCCGACGAGGTGCGCAACCTGGCCTCCAAGTCCGACGAGGCCGCCAAGGCCACCAAGGATCTCATCGAAAACTCCGTCCAGTCCACCGAGCGGGGCAGCCGCATCGTGGGGGAGGTGTCCCAGTCCCTGAAGCAGGCCCTGGATCTGGTGGTGCAGTCCGACGAGGCCATCCACTCCATCACCGAGGCCGTCCACCAGGAGGCCGAGTCCCTGTCCCAGGTGTCCGAGGGCATCGGGCAGATCTCCTCCGTGGTGCAGACCAACTCCGCCAGCAGCGAGGAGTCCGCCGCCGTCAGCTCCGAGCTGTTCGAGCAGGTCCACCTGCTGGAGGACGAGACCAAGAAGTTCCGTCTGAAGGGCGGCGCGCAGACGGCGGGCGTGTTCTAAGGGCCTGTATTTACAGCCGGCGTTTGAGGTTGTGAACACAGATTCTAAATCCCACCCGGAAAAAACCCGGAAGTCCTGACGGCTCGCGCCGGATCAGGCTTCCGGGTTTTCTGTTTCCTCCCGCTCCGGCGTGAACTCCATCAGGTCGGCGGGGGCGCAGTCCAGGATGTTGCAGAGCGCGTCCAGCGTGTAGGTGGAGATGGACTCGTCGCGCATGAAGCGTTGGATGGTTTTGCTGTCCAGGTTAAACCGTCCGCACTTGTTGCGCAGGTAATAGGTGCTGATATTCCGGCTTTTCAGGATCTTTCGCAGCGGCTCGAAGGAAATCATGGATACAACCCCTTGACTTTTTCCCCATTATCCCATAAAATAGGAGAAAGCGATTATGAGGAACATTCCTCACAATCGGGAAAAGGAGGAGCTGTACATGAAGAAAAGACTGCTTTCTCTGGCACTGGCCCTGGCGTGCTGCCTTGGCCTTGCTGTCCCGGTGTCCGCGGCGGGCACAAAGAAGGTGGTGGAGGACAAGGATCACGGCGTCAAAATCACCATGAACGAGTTCCTGCGGGTGGAGAGCCACTACTATAACTCGACTCTCCAGGAGGACGACGACTATGTCACAGACAAGCCGCAGGGGTCAACCATCCACCTGACGCTCTATGTGGTGGCGGACAACTCCACCGTCACTCTGGAGGCCCTGCCGGGCCGGAAGTACGGTGACCCCATCCTCAAAGACCTTAACAGGTGGAACTTCGTCGTGGGTAATCCCGACAAAAATTCGCCGGAATACGCGGCATATCAGGCTGTCCGTGATCATTATGCGGATTACGCCCTCGACACCTCGCAGTGGTTTGGCTGGGATCGTACGATGAAATGCTTTTTCGAGGATGGCGGTCCCTTGTGGCCGCTGATGGAGGCGACGACCTATACCGTCTCCCCCGACCCGGATAGGAATGAGTACGGTGACATCCTTGAGTATGGCCCCAACCTTTCCGGCTTTGAGGCCATCTGGATCTGCGAGAGCGACTACGCCAGACTGGTGCCCGCCAAGCTCCAGACCGCCGACTGGGCCGCCGAGGAGGTGACCCGGGCCTATGACGCGGGGCTTATGCCCTTCAGCCCCTATCTGGTGAACTGCGCCAAGGGCATGACCCGTTCCCAGTTCGCCGCCGTGACGGTGAACCTCTACGCCGCCATGCTCGGGAAAACTTACTGGGCGCTGCTGGACGACGTAGACACGGATCATCCCTTCGCCGATGTGGACTACGATACCACCGACCTGGAGTATGAAATCGGCATGGCCTACAACCTGGGCTTTGTCAAGGGCACCAACACCGCGGGCACCCAGTTCAGCCCCCAGGCCACCCTCACCCGCCAGGAGGCGGCGGTGATGCTGGGCCGGGTGTTCACCAAGCTGGGCGGCACCATCCCCGCCGTGTCCAGCACCGCCTTCGCCGACGATGGCAGCGTGGCGGGCTGGGCCAAGTCCGAGGTGGCGTTCATGTCGGGCAAGGATATCGTGAAGGGCGTGGGCGAAAACAAATTTGCCCCCACCAAGACCCTCTCCATCCAGGAGGCCGTGATCATGGCCAACCGGATGCTGGAAACCCTGAAATAAACGAACGAAACAGCCCCTCGGCTTCGCCGGGGGGCTGTTATTTTGCGCTATCTGGCCCAGTCCCGGCTGCGGCCCACCGCCTTGTGCCAGCCGGACAGCAGACGCTCCCGCTCCCCGCCGTCCATGGCGGGCTGGAAGCTGTTGTCGCACTTCCCCAGCCGCTGGATCTCGTCGGTGCCGCTCCACACCCCGGTGGCCAGTCCCGCCAGATAGGCGGCCCCCAGGGCGGTGGTCTCCCGGATGGCGGGGCGGCGCACCTCCCGGCCCATAATGTCCGCCTGGAACTGCATCAGGAAGTTGTTGGCGGAGGCGCCGCCGTCCACCCGCAGCTCCCGGAGCTTTTCGCCGGTGTCCTGCTCCATAGCCGCCAGCACGTCACGGGTCTGGTAGGCGATGGATTCCAAAGCCGCCCGGATGATGTGGTTCCTTCCGCTTCCGCGGGTCAGCCCCAGGATGGCCCCCCTGGCGTACATGTCCCAGTGGGGAGCGCCCAGGCCGGTGAAGGCGGGGACGACGTACACACCGCCGCTATCCTGGACACGGGTGGCGAAGTATTCGCTATCGCTGCTGTCGGTAATAAGGTGCATCTCGTCCCGGAGCCATTGGACTACCGCCCCGCCCACAAAGACGCTGCCCTCCAGGCAGTACTGCACCTTGCCGTCCCGCCCCATAGCGATGGTGGTTAGGAGGCCGTTTTGGCTGTGAATCATCCGCGCCCCGGTGTTCATCAGCAGGAAACAGCCGGTGCCATAGGTGTTTTTGGCCTCCCCGGCCTCAAAGCAGGTCTGGCCAAAGAGGGCGGCCTGCTGGTCCCCGGCACAGCCACAGACCGGCACCTCCACCCCCTGGATGTTGGCGGTTCCATAGACCTCGCTGCATCCCCGCACCTCCGGGAGCATCTCCATAGGGATGTCCAAAGCGTCGCAGATGCGTTTATCCCAGCGCAGCTCCCGGATGTTATAGAGCATGGTGCGGCTGGCGTTGGTGTAATCGGTGACATGGACGGCGCCGCCGGTAAGTTTCCAGATGAGCCAGGTATCCACCGTCCCGAAGAGCAGCTCCCCTTGCCTGGCCCGCTGCCGGGCGCCGGGGATTGTATCCAGAATCCATTTCAGCTTGGTGGCGGAAAAATAGGCGTCCACCAAAAGGCCGGTGTTCTCCTGGATGTAGGCGGCAAGCTCTTTATCCGCCAGCAGCTCCTGGCAGATGGGGGCGGTGCGGCGGCACTGCCAGACGATCGCGTTACAGACCGGCTCTCCCGTTTCTTTGTCCCAGACAATGGCCGTCTCCCTCTGATTCGTAATTCCGATCGCCGCTATATCCTGCGCCGTTGCCCTGATCCTGTTCATCGCCTCCACCGCCACACCGAGCATTGTGGACCAGATCTCATTTGCATCGTGCTCCACCCATCCCGGGTTCGGAAAATACTGGTTAAATTCCTTTTGCGCCATCGAACAGATCTCCCCCGCCTCATTAAACAGGATACAGCGGTTGCTCGTGGTCCCCGCGTCCAGCGCCATAATATAGTTTGCCATATCGCATCTCCTCCTGACTGATCAGCTGTCCCCGGATACTCCCGCTTCCCCTCCGGCACGCTCTGTCCCGTCCGCCCTCTGATATGTGAAAGCGGGAATGTCCGGACTCTTATCATTTACAGTATACCCCGGCGGAGTGCCGCAGGCAAACGAAAAATGCATCCTGCGGATCTGTCCGCCTCCATCTGGGCTCCTCTGAAATCACACGGGTATCCTGCTGAATGCAAGAATTATAAACAGCACGCCTCCCAGCCACGAGAGATCAATATCCTTTTTCAGCGCAGCGGCCCTGCCTGCAGCGCTGCCGGCGCGCACCGCCGCATAGCCTAGCAGAAAATTACACAGTGTCGTCGCCCACACATGGATGCCCAGAAATGCAGCGCCAAGACCGCCGAACAGACCATCCAGCGACATCGCAAGCGCAAAGAAGACGCTCTCGGCGACTGACATGGCAGACGAGTGATCTTTATCTGCCATAACCGGATTGTTGTAGATACTTAAAATAAAATTCAGCTGGGAAAACGTAATCTTAACCCTTTTGCAGAGAAACTTATGTTTTTTTATATAAGTCTTAATGCCATATTCTGCCAGCTTCTCCAGCCCGACCAGCAGCAGACCCGCAAAACACAGGATATCCGTGTACTCTTTCCTGATCATCCCGCTTAAAACGCTGCCGGCTGTAAGGGATAAAAACAGCACCCCGCTGCACACAAGGCTGATGCAGAGTGCTGATTTCCGTTCTATTGTTATATTTTCGGTTCCGCAGGCCGCGCTCGCGATAAATACATCGATCGAGAGCGCGACAATCAAAAGAACTATCTGCACATTTCTTACCTCGGAATGTAGCTTTCTGTTCTATTTTATTCCTGCGTTTTTATTTTGTGCCGCACAGATAATCGATAAGCTCATGCCCTCTGGCGATGTATGTGCCGGACGCCGCGGCTTCCCGCTCATTATAATGACGGTTTCCACTGCGCGGGCAGGTGCTGTCGTAGAGCAGAAAAGGCACAGCTTCCGCCGAATGTGTGCGGATACAGACCGGCGTCGGATGATCGGGCAGAACCAGCATCCGGAAATCCTCCCCCGCAGCTGCAAGCCCCTCCGCAACCGGCTTCACAACACGCGCGTCAAGGTATTCAATTGCTTTTACCTTTTTTTCGGCGCTGCCCTGATGACCCATCTCGTCCGGCCCCTCCAGATGAACATAGACAAAATCGCAGCCTCCCCCGGTCAGGACGTCGACGGCAGCCTGTGCTTTTCCCTCATAGTTGGTGTCCAGACCGCCGTTCGCCCCCTCCACATGGATGACCTTCATCGAGGTTCCCGCCGCAATCCCTTTGAGCAGATCAACCGCCGAAATCATCGCCCCTTTCAGCCGTGTGCGCTCCTCAAACGGATACAGGGCCGGCCTGGTTCCTGCACCCCAGAACCAGCAGGAATTCGCCGGATTCAGCCCCTTTTCCATCCGCGCAAGGTTGACGGGATGGCGGACAAGAATCTCATAGCTTTTCTTCATCATCTCTCTGAGTGTCTCATCTTCCGGCAGGTAATCCCCGATTTTCCTCCCCAGAATATCATGCGGCGGCACCAGATCCGTCAGCGGACCGTTCTCCCGGATCAGACAGTGACGGTAACTGGTTCCCGCATAAAAATGAAACGCTCCCCCGCCCAGCTCTTTTTTCACGGCGTCCAGCAGAATCACGCTTTCCTCCGTGCTGATTTCACCGGAACTGTGATCGAGAATGGTTCTCTCCTCATAGACATCTTCCTCCTGCGAGAGCGTGACAAGATTGCAGCGAAGTGCAATATCCGTGTCCTTCATCGGAACCCCGATGGACAGCGCCTCAAGCGGCGAACGGCCGGAATAGAATTTCTGCGGGTCATACCCGAGCACGGACAGATTGGCCGTGTCGCTCCCGGGCTTCATGCCGTCCGGAATTGTGCACACCATGCCAAGCTCCCCTCCGGACGCCAGCGCATCCATCCCGGGCGTATCCGCATACTCCAGCGGAGTCTTCCCTCCCAGACTCTCAATCGGACGGTCAGCCATCCCGTCCCCAAGAATAATCACATATTTCATTTTTTCCTCATTTCCGCGCGTGTTCCTGCGCCCGCACTCCCGTCCCGAAACATTCCGGCCTCTATGCGATGCGGATTCTCTGCAGAATTCCCTGCAGCTGCTCCGCTTTTGCCGCAAAAGCCGCCTCACTCAGCTCCTCCGTGAGAAAACCTCTCTCCCCGGAAATTCCCTCTGCCACAATATATTCCACATCTCCGAATACGGCACGGATCGCCGGGCGTTCCGCTGTGGTCCGCACAAAAAAGCGGTTCCGGATACTGTTAAAGTCAGCCAGCTCAATCTTTTTTGTACTCCAGTCCACAGCCAGACCTGCGTCCGGATGTCTTGCGATCTCGACAATATCCGCCACAACAGCGCTCGCGGTCGGCAGCTTTCCGGCGCCGCTCCCGTAAAACATGGCGTCTCCCAGAACATTCCCATGCACAAAAACGGCGTTGAATACATCGTTCACGCTGTAGAGCGGATGTTCCGGCGGCAGAAGGAACGGCGCAACCATTGCCGCATAACCGTTCTCTGTCTTCTTACTGGAGGCCAGAAGGCGTATGACTCTGCCCATCGCAGACGCATACCGGATATCCGTCGCCGTGATGTCCGTGATCCCCTCCGTGTGAATATCCTCATAGTCCACCTGCTGTCTGCAGACCAGGGAAGTCAGAATCGCAATCTTTCTGCAGGCATCATATCCTTCTATATCCGCAGTCGGATCTTTCTCCGCATATCCCTTGTCCTGGGCATCTTTTAATACATCGTCAAATTCCAGCCCTTCCCTGGACATTTTTGTCAGCATATAGTTTGTGGTGCCATTTACAATTCCCGTAATTTCCTCAATTTCATCCGCCGTCAGGCAGGAATTTAAGGAGCGGATAATCGGAATTCCTCCGCCCACGCTCGCCTCAAACATAAAATGCACATTTTTTTCCTTCGCGAGCGCCGTCAGTTCCGCCCCCTTCGCCGCCACAAGCGCTTTATTCGACGTTGTGACATGCTTTCCTGCCATCAGCATAGCTTTTACAAACGTATAAGCAGGTTCCACCCCGCCCATCGTCTCCACAACAACCTGAACCTGCGGATCCTCCGCAATCACTCTGTAATCATGCACCAGCTTTTCGCTGAGCGGATCTCCGGGAAAATCCCGCAGATCCAGTATATACCGGATCCCGATCTCTTCCCCTGCGCGTTTACGGATGCTCTCCCTGTTAATCCGGAGCACTTCCGCCACACCGGAACCGATCGTCCCGTATCCCATTATTGCTGCTTCCATTCTTACCTCCATGTGCACATACTTTTTCTGGTCTTATGAAATTGCAGTATCCCTATTCCTGCCCCAGGATCCTGATGGAATGGATCCCCGGCTGTTCCTCGACGTGTGCAACCATCTCCGTCACATCCCCCGTCTGAGGAAGGACATCCACACTTAAAGTCAGGGACGCCACACCATTGACCGGTATACTCTGATGAATTGTCAGAATATTTGCGTGAAACTCTGCAATATTCTTCAGCACGACCGACAGCAGTCCCGGCTCGTCGTCCAGCTGAATCACCATCGTAATCGTTTTGCCCCTCGCCGTGTCGCGGAACGGGAAGATATCGTCTTTATATTTGTAGAAAGAGCTCCGGCTGATGCCCGCCTTCTCGGTCGCCTCCTGGATGGATGCCGTCTTTCCGGTGTCAAGCAGGCGCTTTGCCTCCACCACCCGCAAAAGTACCTCGGGCACCGCCCTCTCTTTCAGAACAAAATACTGGCTGTTCTCTTTCCTGTCCAATTCTGCCTCTTTCCGCAAGCATGTCTGTTACACACTTACATTTGTTCTCACCTGGAAGATCATAACACAAAGAGGCTGCCGGGGCAACCTCTTTTCAGAACTTTCTGCTTCCTCCGCCGTGCTGGCGTCCGCTGCCGGATGTATGCATCGTGCTGCGCCCTGCACTGTCCCCGTCGCCGGATGACTGCCGGGGGATTCTCCTGTGCGTCACGGTCTGCCCTGAGTAGCGGTCCTCCTTCACGCGCAGTTCCACCCTGCCGTAGTCGCGGAATGCATAGCTGTATGTACCGGTCTTCATCCGGTATTTTCCCACAATCACGGAAAAAAATACCGCCCCTGCCCCGCAGGCCGCCACAGCCGCGATCACAAGCTCCGCAGGCCGGATACTCCGGTACTCTGACCGCTTTCCAGTCTCCGGATCATAATTGTACTGCCCCTGCGGAATTCCCTCCGCATAACAGCCCCGGATTCCAGAAAGCATCTGCTCAAAACACGAACGGTAATCTCCCCCGGATACATATCCGTACGCATCATCAATAATATTTCCAGTCCGCTCATCCGTCAGATACCGCGCTGCCTCCCCGCAGGTCGAAATCACAATCTCGCGGTTATCCATATCAATCAGCAGTGCCACACCGTTCTCCTGTTCCGGGGAATGCGCGTCAAAAAAATCGTCCGCGTAATCCACCGCCGTCTTCCCGCCCGTATCCGCTGTCGTCACCAGAAAAATACTCCAGCCCGTGGCTTCCATCAGCTCCCCGGCTTCTCTGCCAAGCTCCCCGGCATCGCTCTCCGACAGAAGCGAAGCGCCATCAGAAACCATTCCCTGCTCAGCGGCCCGGATACTTCCCGCAGCTGCCAGCGAAAAGAGCATGATCATCAGAAAAATGACCGGTCTTATTCCCTTTCTCATAAGAAATATCCTCCCACAAGCCCGAGCGCCAGCACAACCACCGCGAGAAGAAAGCTGGCCAGCGTCAGCCTGACATAGTCAACCGGCAGTTCCCCGCACACTTTTCCGGTCTGTCCGTTCATGGAATAGTAATAAATTTTTCCATCCCTCCCCTTATAGGTAATCGTCCACACCGGAAAAAGCATATAAGACCAGGTTTCTTTCTCTGCCTTTATGTGAAGATTGTGGATGGAAACAGAATCATACCCACTCACAGTCTCCCTCAGCAGACGCTCTGCGCTCCGCCGCATCTCGCCCAGCATTTTCTCCCGGACACCGGCCTGCCCGATATCCCTCCGCTCTGCGAGAAATCCCGAGAGATAACCCATATGAAACTCCTTCGCCTCGTCGGACCGGTAGGGCATCACGCCCTCAGCCAGCTTCGCGTTTGCCTTCTGAAGCGCCCGCTCCGCCAGATTTGACAGGCACACCTTTCCCGACCGCTCCACGGCATAATGTCTGGTCTCTGTATACTCAAGCTCCCCGCTCCGCCAGATACGGATATGGCGCGCATCTGCGTGAAGGCTTCCGTCCATCTCCACATCATAAACCCAGTAGGGAAAATATACTCCCGTCAGGCTTTCAATCTGTCTTTTGCAGAAAAAAGCCCCAGGTACAAACTTTTTCTTTCCGGCATACTCCAGAAACGCCTTTTCGGCTTCCTCCCTCGCAATCCGGAACGGAATAATCTTATCCGGCAGGTATTCCCCTGAAAGACGTCCGGAAAGTACCACCGGATTATGACAGTAATAGCAGAAAGAAGCCGCCGTCGTGGTGTCTGTCACAATCTCCGCACCGCAGCTGGGACACAGATAGAGAACAAGTTCCTGCTCTTCTTGCTTTTGCTCTTCCCCTTTCTTT
>OFHB01001449.1_pt1 | contig 13497 bp, 13 predicted proteins | sample 1521881 | NCBI WGS metagenome assembly OFHB01 (sample SAMEA3504090, study PRJEB24116) | mouse gut metagenome | biome: mouse gut; feature: mouse-associated habitat; material: faeces | place: Denmark | collected 2011
AACTTGTGAGGAAGGCCCTGGAAATGACAGGGCAGGAATCACAGTACCGGATTCCGTGGATTGTCTTTGACAGAGACCAGGTGAAGGATTTTGATGAGATTATCCAGACAGCAGAGAAAAGCGGCGTGGGTGCAGGATGGTCCAATCCTTGTTTTGAGATCTGGATGTATGCGTATTTTGGAGAGATGCCTGTGATTATGGAATCTTATACCTGTTGTGATCGGTTTGCGGAGAAGTTTGAGAAGGTAACAGGGCAGAAGTATTCCAAGAATGACAGGGATATTTATCGGAAACTGGTGCAATGCGGGGATGAAAAAAGGGCGTTTCAGGTGGCAGAGAGATGTTATAAAAGATGTGTGGAAGATGGGAAGCGGAAACCATCGGAGATGTGGCCGGCTTGTAGGGTACATAGGTTGGTGGAAGAGATACAAGATAAGATATATTCCAGGCCATAGAAAAACTTATTCTGCAACATAACGGGTTAAGCTCTGGAAGAGTGTATTGCATTCCTGTCAAAACTTGTATATGCTGTTGTTATCAGGAAGTTACCGTGTCGGTTACAATCGACGATGCTGCCGGCATCGCTTCATGCAGTCTCTCTGCACATGAAAATTAATCCTGTGTGTAAGGCAGCGGTAATTATTGTGAGTTATACTGGAAAAGCAGAAAGATATTCCATGTAAGACGGGATCAGCAGGCGGTGCTGGAATATTACAGGCACAGCCGGCAAATCCACGTAAAGATGAAAACGGAGGTAAACATGACTGAGAGAGAAAAAATGCTGGCGGGCCAGCTTTATGACTGTGGGGATGAAGAGTTGCTGACACAGTGGCACAAGGCGAAGAATCTTATGCGGGACTACAACCGGACGGATTCCGAGAATGCGGAGGAAAAAGACCGCATCCTGACGCAGCTGCTGGGGGGACGGGGTAAGAATCTGTGGATCACGGCTCCCTTTTTTGTAGACTACGGCAACAACATTTATTTCGGGAATAACTGTGAAGTCAATATGAACTGCACGTTTCTGGATGATAATAAGATCATCATCGGCGATAATGCGCTGATTGCGCCGAATGTACAGATGTATACGGCATTTCATCCGACAAATGCGGCGGAACGGTTCGGGCAGCCGAAAGAGGACGGTTCTTTTGAATTCTGCAAGACACAGACGGCGCCGATCGTGATCGGGAATAACGTCTGGATCGGCGGTGGCGTTATCATCATGCCGGGTGTGACCATCGGTGACAATGTGGTGATCGGCGCAGGCAGCGTGGTGACGAAAGACATTCCCGACAATGTAGTTGCTTACGGGAATCCCTGCCGGGTGATGCGCCCGAATCAATCATAAAAAGGAAAGAAGGTAGAATTTATGTTCCAGTTTACTTATCATACACCAACGAAAGTAGTCTTCGGTAAAGATACCAGGCAGCAGACCGGCAGGCTTGTGAAGGAAACGGGCTGTCGCAGGGTTCTGATCCATTACGGCGGCGGCAGCGCCGAGCGTTCGGGCCTGCTTGCGCAGATCAGGGCTTCTCTGGAGAGCGAGGGAATTTCTTATGTGGAGCTGGGCGGCGTGGTGCCCAATCCGAGACTTTCTCTTGTATATGAAGGGATCGAGCTTTGCAGGAGAGAAAAGGTCGATTTTCTTCTGGCGGTAGGCGGCGGCAGCGTTATTGATTCCTGTAAGGCGATCGGATACGGTTTGATGAATGAGGGGGATGTCTGGGATTTCTATGAGCATACCCGTCAGGCTGCGGCCTGTATGCCTGTCGGTGTGGTGCTGACCATTGCAGCTGCGGGCAGCGAGATGAGCAACAGCAGTGTGATCACGAAAGATGAGGGCATGGTCAAACGGGGGTATAACAATGATATCTGCCGGCCCGTTTTTGCGGTGATGGATCCGGTGCTGACGATGACGCTGCCGGCGTACCAGACAGCCTGTGGATGTACGGATATTCTGATGCATACGATGGAGCGTTACTTTACAAACGGCGGCAACATGGAGCTGACGGATGCGATCGCGGAGGCCCTGATGCGCACGGTGCTCACGAATGCGCTGATCCTGAAAAAAGATCCGGACAATTACGACGCCAGGGCGGAGATTCTGTGGGCCGGCAGCCTTTCTCACAACGGCCTGACAGGATGCGGCAACGATGGCGGGGATTTTGCGACACATGGTCTGGAGCACGAGATCGGCGGCATGTTTGACGTGGCTCATGGCGCAGGTCTGGCGGCAGTATGGGGAAGCTGGGCCAGATATGTATTGAAGGATTGTATGCCGAGATTCTCTAAATTTGCCAGAAATGTGATGGGTGTCGCACAACAGGGCAGCGAGGAAGAGACCGCGCTGAAAGGAATCGAGGCGATGGAGGATTTCTATCGCAGCATCGACATGCCGACCAATATGCGGGAGCTGGGCATCGCGCCTACGGAGGAGCAGATGAAGACGATGGCGCATATGTGCAGCCTGGCAGCAGGCGGCTGTAAAGGCTCGGCCAGGAAGCTGTACGAGGAAGATATGCTGGAGATTTACCGTATGGCATTGTAGGATAAGATTTTTTACACTGAAAGAAGGCAGGATAAAAAGGCCGGTCGGGAGGAGAAAAGAGTGGATAAGCATTTGCTGAGGATACCGTGTAACGCGATGCCCTTCATATGCGAGGCAGCCTACAGCATTAACCGCGGCGTCATGTACCATGCGGACAGAACGGCACCTTTTCACGTGGCGATCTATCTGCTGCGGGGTTCCATGGAGATCATAGAGGACGGGATATCCTACCGGCTCAAGCCCGATCAGCTTTTTTTCCTGAAAAGCGGTGTGCACTGCTGGGGCGAGAAACCTTTTGAACAGGGGGCAGCCTGGTTTTATGCGCATTTCTACTGCGCGGAGCCGGCGGCGCATATGGAGGAGCTGCCCAGAGGCATTTATTACGAGACGAAAGTCTGCCTGGACAGGAACGCGGACGAGAAGTATATCGTGCTGCCGAAACAAACGGACTGCCCGCAAACCGGCCGGATCAGGAAAGAGTTTGAGCGGCTGCTGGACGCCCATGTGCACGGCAACATCCCACAGGCATCCGTTCATCTGTGGCAGATCTTTTTGACCTGTGTCCGGAATGTGCAGGAAGATACGGCGGAAAATGCCTATGTGCGGCAGATTCAGGAATATATCAGGGGGCATTACGCGGAAAGGTTTACTTCGGAGGAGATCGAGAAGCTCTGCGGCCTGTCTTATAAATATGCAGGCACGTTGTTTAAGAACGCGGTGGGCAGGACCATCAAGGAATACCAGTGCCTGCTGCGCCTGCGCAGGGCGGAGCAGCTGTTGACGGAGACGGACCTGCCCATTGCGGAGATTGCGCAGCGGGCAGGCTTTTCGGATGTCTTCTACTTCAGCAAAGTATTTCACAGGGAGAAAGGCTGTACACCCCGGGATTACCGCAGGGAGTATGTGCCGGGGATTTAGTGTTAATTTAATGCTACGGGCTGTGTTTTTCTTTATTTAGATGTTTACAAATCGAAAGAAACTAATTATACTATAATTCTAATCAGATATGGTTTTTTAACTTCTTTTATGGGAGATCCCATTCTCTAAACTGCTGTGGTCAGCGACACAGACAGCGGCAGCAATCATTCTGAAAGTCGGAATTATTTCCAAAACCAGTTGATTACACAAGAAAAAAACATTATAATGGAGGAAAATGAATGAGAAAAAGAAAATTTAATCAGCGGTTTAAGCCGAAATCCAGTCAGCGATAGATCACTGTATAGAGCAGGGTATTCTTACAGATATCTTGAAATCAGAGAAAAGTGAGGTGCTTCATATGATTTTTCTGACGGAATATGATGAGAAAAAACACTTACGGCATACGTTTGAAGAAGGTAAAGAAGAGGGCCGCGAGGATAAACTGCTTGAACAGATCCGAAAAAAGCGTGCCAAAGGCAGGAGCGTTGAAACAATCGCGGAAGAATTAGAGGAGGACGTCGAGACGATTCGCTGTCTGCTGGAGCGGTGTCAGGACAGATAGAAGCAGGTCTGAATCGGAATATAATACAAATAGTACAGAAAAATATCCATTTTATATCCCAAAAAGTAAGACTATAATACATATAATCAGGGAAATGAAGGAGTGGTCACGCCGGGTCGGCAGGACGAGACGGCGGGGATGTAACGGAAGTCAAAACGGAGGGTTATTGAATGGGCGATTTAAAGTTGGTAAAAAGGTTTGATGTAACGGACGGTTTCTTCGGCAGATACCGGAAGCTGGTGAAGGATGTGGTGCTTCCTTATCAGGAGAACGCGTTGAACGACCGCATCGAGGGCGCAGAGAAAAGCCACTGTATCGAGAATTTCCGCATGGCGGCGGAGAAGCTGCGCACGGGCAGCTGCGACGGTGAATTCTACGGTATGGTATTTCAGGACAGCGATGTGGCGAAATGGCTGGAAGGGGCTGCCTACTCTCTGGCGCAGAATCCGGATCCGGAACTGGAGAAGCGCTGCGATGAAATCATAGAATTGATCGGCAGCGCACAGCATGAGGACGGGTATCTGAATACCTATTTTACCGTCAAGGAGCCGGATAAGCGGTGGACGAATCTTCACGAGGCGCATGAACTGTACTGTGCGGGACATATGATCGAGGCGGCAGTTGCCTACGCGGAGTGTACCGGCAAGGCAAGGCTTCTGGAGATCATGTGCGGCATGGCGGATCATATTTATAGACATTTTATTGAGGAAGGCGCAGAGGGCTATCCCGGACATCCGGAGATCGAGCTGGCGCTCATGCGTTTGTTCCGCTGCACGAAGGAAGAGAAGTACAAGGAGCTGGCGCTTCACTTTATCAATGTAAGAGGCGTTGACAGCGATTATTATAAGAAGGAAAAGAGCACAAGCGGCTGGACGGTATGGGGCAGCAATGCGGTGGACACAGAATATAACCAGTGCTCCGAACCGGTGAGGATGCAGAAGAAGGCGGTAGGCCATGCGGTGAGGGCGGTCTATCTTTATACCGGTATGGCGGATGCGGCCATGGAGACGGGGGATGCCACATTGACGGAGGCGTGCAGAACCCTGTGGAATAATATCACACAGAGCAGGATGTACGTGACGGGTGCGATCGGCTCCGCCTATGAGGGAGAAGCGTTCACGAAGGACTATCACCTGCCCAACGATACGGCTTATGCGGAGACGTGTGCGGCCATTGGCCTGATCTTTTTTGCCAATAAGATGCTGTATCTGGAGAGAGACCGCAAATATGCGGATGAGATGGAGCGCGCTCTGTACAACTGTGTTCTGGCGGGTATGCAGCTGGACGGCACGAAATTTTTCTATGTAAATCCGCTGGAAGCGCTGCCGGGTATTTCCGGGGAAGCGCAGACCCATAAACATGCATTGCCTGTGCGGCCGAAATGGTTTGCCTGCGCGTGCTGCCCTCCCAATGTGGCAAGGCTTCTGGCATCCCTGTCGGAATATGCATGGCATGTGCTTCCGGACAGGCTGTTTTCCAATCTTTTTATAGACGGGACACTGGATCTGCGGGATACCTTCGGCGGCAGGATCAGGCTGGAGACGGCATATCCTTATGGCAATAAGATCACCTATCGGTTTGAGCCGGAGGAGGAGACGATGTCCGTACCGCTGGCGATCCGCATCCCGGCGTGGAGCACAGGCACGGTGATCTGTCTGAACGGAAAACCTGTCAAATATGAGATGGAAGAGAGCGGCTATGCATTCCTGTACAGAGATTTCAAGGCCGGTGATGAGCTGACGGTAGAACTTGAGATGCCGGTGAGAAAGGTATATACCTGCAATAAGGTGTCGGCCAATACCGGAAAAGCAGCGGTTCAGAGAGGGCCGTTGATTTACTGCGCGGAAGGCGTGGACAATGCCGGTGATGTGCTCTCCCTTTCACTGAAAAAAGGCGGCAGCGTCACGGTCGGCGAATATCTGCCGGATAAGCTGTTCGGGATACAGGAGCTGTATGCGGAAGGATATCGTGATACAGGAGCTGAGACGCTCTACAGCTACGAAACGCCGGCGGCGGAGGCATGTCAGATCACGCTGATCCCCTACTACGCATGGGGCAACCGTGGTCTGAACCAGATGCGGGTGTGGATACCGGAAAAATGATGCATGAGTTTGACAAAAGGCGGAGATATGCGTATATATGCATATCACTGCCTTTTGTTTTGGCTGTGGGCTGCGGTATTGCAAGCAAGCATGACAAAAATATTTGATTGTATCTATATCTGATTCCGGCTATACTGTAATAGTCCGGTATATTTTTTTTCATCCTGCACATGCTATGCGGGAAACATGTGACAGGAGGATGAAAAAGAAATGGATTATAATAATTTACCGCTGGATCTGGGCGTAGCGATCACTACAAACCGTGCGGCGATGGATCGGTTTGTGGATATGACGGATGACGAGAAGGAAGAGTTTATTGAGAGAAGCCGCGGCGTAATGTCCGGGAAAGAGATAGAGAAACTGGTGAATTCTCTGGCAAAAGAGGAGGAGCCGGATCTTCATCTTGAGGATGTCAATGATATTTTCAAAGGGCCGGGCATTGGCTGAACCTGCATTATGAAAGGATAAGGATACGGGATATGATGAAAATACAGCTGCCGGATAAAGTGCATGGAATCATTGAAACGCTGATTGCGGCGGGATATGAGGCGTATGCCGTCGGCGGCTGTATTCGCGATTCGGTATTGGGCAGAGAGCCCAGTGATTGGGACATTACCACATCTGCGAAACCGGAGGACGTGAAAAGGATTTTTGCAAGGACTATCGATACCGGGATTAAGCATGGTACGGTGACGGTGATGATGGATCATGAGGCTTTTGAGGTGACCACATACCGTATTGATGGAGTGTATGAGGATGGGCGGCATCCGAAAGAGGTAACTTTTACGGCGAGTCTGGAAGAAGACCTGAGGCGACGGGATTTTACCATGAATGCGATGGCTTATAATGAGCAGACAGGACTGGTGGATATTTTCGATGGGATACGCGATATGGAGGCGGGAGTGATCCGCTGTGTGGGCAATGCAGAGGAGCGCTTTACGGAGGATGCGCTGCGGATACTGAGAGCAGTTCGTTTTTCCGCACAGCTGGGATACGAGATTGCGGAGGATACAAAGAGTGCTGTCAGAAAGCTGGCGCCGAATCTTAAGAAAATCAGTGCGGAGCGTATTCAGACGGAACTGGTTAAACTGCTTGTCTCTGATCATCCGGACTATTTGCGCATCGCATATGAGACGGGAATCACGAGACAGGTTCTTCCGGAATTTGATCTCTGCATGGAGACTCCTCAGAATAATCCGCATCATTGCTACAGCGTAGGAGAGCATATCCTGCATGCCATGCTGGAAGTGAGGCCGGATAAGGTGCTGCGGCTGGGTATGCTTTTTCATGATATCGGGAAGCCACAGACGCTGACAATAGACGAGAAAGGTATCACGCATAATAAAAAACATGCGGTCGTTGGGGAACAGATGACAATGCAGATCCTGCGCCGCTTGAAGTTTGACAACGATACAATTCGGAAAGTGACTAAGATTGTGCTCTGCCATGACCAGGAAGTGGGAGCTTCTCCAGCCGGGGTCCGGCGGTCGGTGAACAGGATCGGAGAAGATATTTTCCGGATGCTTTTTGACGTAAAGCGTGCGGATATTCTGGCGCAGAGCGATTATCTTCGGGAAGAAAAACTTGCCAGGCTGGCATACATATATGATCTCTACGATGAAATCTGCAGAAAGCAGGAATGTGTAAGCCTGAAAGACCTGGCAGTGACGGGAAGTGATCTGATCGCGCTTGGAGTGCCGCCCGGCCGGGAGATTGGGGTCATTTTACATGAACTTTTGGAGATCGTGCTGGAAGAGCCGGAACGCAACACAAGGGAGGAACTGATCCGCGTGTACGCTGAGCGCAGAAAATGCGCAGAGCTGTTGCCTTAGATATTCTTTTCATACTTTTCACTCAGCTTTCATAAGATAAGATAGACGAGAAAGCGGGGGGTATTCGTGTGAATGATAGAGCTGTCAGTTTATTGGACCATTATGATATAGAGGTAATCCGTACCTGGAAGGGTCGTGGGGCGATCCTTTGTGAATCGGATAAGGGACTGTTGATTTTAAAAGAGTACAGCGGACCGGTTGATAAGGTAAAGTTTCAGGATTTTCTGTTAAGGCATATCAACGGAAGCGGTATGGTGCAGGTGGAGTCTATCCTGCGGACGAAGGAGGAAGAACTGATCGTCTCAGACCTGGATGGAACCCCCTATATTTTAAAATCTTACTATGAGGGGAAAGAGTGCAATTACAGAGATATCGATGAGTGCAGGCAGGCGGTGTGTACTCTGGCGAGACTGCATACTGCGGCCGATCTTTCCGGGTATGAGGAACTGTGCAGTCAGCCTGTCTATCGAATTGAAAATGAATATCAGAAGCATAACCGGGAATTAAAGAAAGTAAAAAAATTCCTGCATGAGAAGAGCCAGAAAACAGAATTTGAGATTTATTTAATGAAGCATTATGATTATTTCATGAATAATGCCTTGCAAATTACCGATGAATTGCGGTATTATGCCTATGAGGAAGATGATTATGAATTCTCGGTGGTATGTCATGGAGACTATCAGTATCATAACATTCTGCGGACTGATACAGGTAATGTACTGATTAATTTCGAGAAGTGTATACGGGATTATCCGGTACGGGATCTCTATCTGTATCTACGGAAACTGTTGGAAAAAAATAACTGGTCGCAGACACTTGGGAATTTGCTTCTGGAGAGTTATAATGGAGTCAGGAATCTGACAGACAGGGATTACAGGCAGTTATATTACCGGCTGGCATATCCCGAGAAATTCTGGAAGATCGTTAATTTTTATTATAACACGGGTAAAGCATGGATTCCTGGCAGAAATATGGAGAAGATCGAGAAATTGTTCGCCCAGGAGCGGGAGAAGCAGCTTTTTCTGGAGTATACTTTTAAAAAATAATTCCTTTTTCGGAATTATGGGCCTGTTGAGGGGCAAAATGCTTAAGCCGGTAAGGAACATTTTTCCGAAAAGGAAAAATAAAGAGGAATGGAAAGGATAAGGATTCAGGATGCACGGAAGAATTTCACAGGCAGTAACGGTTATCATGATCATGGTATTATTGATCACCGGATGTACATCGCAGGCTTTTAATATCGGTATGGCCAAAGACAAGGAGCATAATGTGGTGGACACCGGGTTCAGTGTGAGTACAGTCGGGAGCTACGATTCAGCGGATACAGCAGTTGTCATGGATGTGGATCAGGAGAACAGCTGTGTTATTTTCATGAATATGGATACGGGCAGGCAATATACCTTATATTATGACGGTACTACTTATGTGACGGATAAATATGACGGGCCGATGACGATTTCCCAGATCAGGGCGGGAGATGTGGTTGATGTTAATTTCTTAAAGGGAAAGAGACAGATCGCAAATATCAAGGTGTCTCCCAGTGCATGGGTTTATGAAAATATAGATAATTATGATCTGGGCGGCATCAACAAAACAGCAAGCATTGGTTCCAGTACCTACTCTCTTCCGGATCAGGCGGTTGTCCTTTCAGAGGGAAAGCGTGTTGAAGTGATGGATGTGGTGGCGCAGGACCGGGTAACTATCCGTGGTATTGACCACAGGATCTACAGTATCAATGTGGAAAGGGGACATGGTTATCTGCGGCTGCGGAACGAACAGCCTCTGATCGGTGGTTGGATTGAAGTGGGGAATACTGTGATCAGAGAGATTACGGACGATATGCTTCTGGTGGTACCGGAAGGCAGTTATCAGGTTGCTTTATCCAATGACGGCATCAGCAGCACTAAGGATATTGTGATCGAGAGAGATAAAGAAACGGTACTGGATGTAGGAGATATTGAGATCGTTGAGGATAAGGTCGGCAGGATTCTGTTTTCGGTTAAGCCGGCAGACACGGAAGTCAGTATAGACGGCGAGTCCGTAGATATCGGCAGTGCGGTTGAACTGCCCTACGGTATTCATCAGGTTCATTTGGAAGCGGAAGGGTATGATTCTCTTACGAAATATATTCAGGTAGGTTCGGAATACGCAAAGCTTTCCTTTGCACTGGAGAAAAAGAAGGAAGATACTTCCACGATCAGTGACAACACTCTGGAATTGAAAGAACCGGAGAGCAGTAAGCCTGATGATACCGACCAGGAGGAGGATACCATAACACCGACCACGAGCAATAAAGTCTACATTGATTCACCAAAGGGTGTAGAAGTATATGTGGACAATAATTATATTGGTATCGCGCCTGTCAGCTTTAAGAAGAATATAGGAAGTCATACCGTGACGCTGCGAAAGAGCGGATATAAAACCAAGAGTTATACGATCTATTTATACAATGACGGAGAGGACATCACGTATTCCTTTGCAGAGCTGGAGAAGGAAAAGGAAACTGTCAGTGGAAACTCGACTGACAAAAAGCCCTCATCGGACAGCAGTAAAAATCCGTCGAGTGACAGTACGAAGAATCCGTCGTCAGGCAGCAGCACGGAGAATCCGTCATCAGGCAGCAGCACGGAGAATCCCTCATCGGACGGCAGCACGGAGAATCCACCGTCAGACGGCAGCACGGAAACGCCGCCATCGGACGGCAGCACAGAGACTCCACCGTCAGATGGCAGCACGGAAATACCACCATCGGACGGCAGCACGGAGAATCCCTCATCAGGCAGCAGTACGGATACCCCTCCCAGTGGAGATGAAAATGATGCACCGAGATTTCCGTATTAAATAAGTGCAGGTCCGGTTGCGTTGAGATAGAGGCAGTGTAGAAATGGTGGAAAATATGGATCAGAAATATACATACGAAGATTTCCTCAGGATCATCAAGACGCTCAGGGGAGAAAGCGGCTGCCCCTGGGACAGGGTTCAGACTCATGAGAGCCTGAAACCCTGTATGATGGAAGAGGCGGCAGAGCTGCTTGCGTCGGACAGGCGGTATGAGAAAGCTGACAAGGTATATAGTGATGCAAAGAAGATGTATGCGGAGGTCTGTCTTGCACAGTCTTTATCAAAAGCAAGAAGCTGTGCAGGAGCGGCTATTGAGTTTATAGAAAATGCTGTAATGTTGTATAATGGCCAGTATTTCAGAAAAGGAACGAAAAGGGCTCTGGATGAGCTGAAACAGCTTGGACTTCCTTTTGACCTTGAAACCAGGATTCTTGCCGTCATTCAGGCAGAAACAGTGGAAAAGATACGGGCAGAGCTGACGGAAGTCTTCGCTTTGGCAGATGGGTATCTACAGGTTCCGAAGAAAAAGGAACTCCCTTCTGCAGAAAACCTGCGTGGAACGTATGAGGAAATGTATTCTAACTGGAAAAACAAAATGACCGAAGCGGCAGGCGGAGACGATGTGTATTCTTCCTTTATGAATTTATTGTCTTTACAGTGGATGTTCTATGAGATTGCAGAATGCATCGCGGTGGATGGCTTTGAAATTATGGATAAATTTAGCCCCAAAAATCTGGAGGGGAATGTGGATGTCTTCAATCAGGCTCTGAATAAGTATCATGCAGAATATGAAAAAGTGGGAATTTGCCCAAGGCATTTTGAGAGCATGACAGAATTTATTGAGAGTTGCAGCAGAGAAATTTCTGAAGAAATATAAAGAAAAATCGAGGAGAAACAACAATGGTCATTAAAACGGAAAATCTACTGTTAAGAGAATTTACTCATGAGGATTTTCCAGCATTATTTGAAATCTTTTCAGACCCGGAAACCATGCGACACTATCCCAAACCTTTTGATGAGAACCGTACAAAGGATTGGATTGAATGGAATCTCCAGAACTACGAGGAATATGGATTCGGTCTGTGGGCTGTTGTTTTAAGAGAAACGGATGAATTTATCGGCGACTGCGGGCTGACAATACAAAATATTGATGGAGAATCCCTGCCTGAAATAGGGTATCACATTCATAAGAATCATTGGAGGAAAGGTTTTGGAAGTGAGGCCGCAAGCGAGGTTAGAGATTGGGCATTTATGAATACAGAATACGATTGTCTATATTCTTACATGAAATATACAAATATTGGTTCATATTCTACTGCCGTTGCAATCGGTATGAAGAAAGTGAAAGAATATCACGATGAAAAGAATGGGATATCATATGCATATGCCATAAAGCGTGAAGAATGGGAAAAATTAAAATGGTAAAATTCCGATTTATCAGGAATTTGCCGAGAACGAGAAATCGGAATTTCTGTAAGATTTTCGCACTGCAAGGAGAGATTGTGATGGCCGGATACAAAAATAAGTTGAAACTCACGTTATGGGTTTCTGTCGTATATGTTTTATCGGTTATATGCTATGTACCTACATTGCTGGAACAGAACGGAATTATCATTCCCAATGGATTATTGTACTTAAAATACTTATATGTGTGTATCCCCACTATGGCTGCTATTTTTCTGCTGATTTGCGAGAAGAACATCAAGGTGTACTTTACGCAAATGTTTTCAGGGAAAATAACAATCAAATATATTTTAACAGGGATTATAAGTATGGCGGTAGGTATATTTGGTTCTTATTGCTATTCGTTCATCGTGAAAACCGACGTATTTAAAAATACATATTCGACAGTAATATCCCTGTTAACAAGCTGTATATACCTGCTGATAACAGCGTTTGTTGAAGAAATAGCATGGAGAGGATTTCTGCTGGAACGACTTCCTTTTAAGAAAATCAAAAGTGTTCTTTTTGTTGGTGCCGTTTGGGCAGTGTGGCATATACCAATGTGGATCATCAGAAATTCATTGAGCATGGAACATATTGTTTGTTTTTGTATATGGACATTACTTGTTTCCGTTGTTTTGGGAATAACCTATTATCAATGCAGAAATATATTGCTGATTGCCATTATGCACGCAGCTTTTAATATCTGTTATTTAGCGCCAATACAATATAACATTGTTGTATTAGCGACCATAATTTTTGTTGGTACTTTATTGTATAAAAAATCAGGCGAAAAATTTTTCACTTGGTAACTTCCTACTTGTCAGGGAGCTGCATATGAAAAAGAGAATGGTGCTGATTGGAGGGCTGTATAAGGTGCAAAAAGGGCAATCGTGCTTTTGAATCAGGATTTCTACAAACATCTTGGCATGATAAAATCATCGGAAGTCGGCACATGGGTTAAAAATGGCAAATAAAACGCACTCGTGGAGAAATCGGGATTTGTGGGGAAGATTGCAGTATGGAAATAATGGTATATGAAATGAAATATGTAAAAGACGGTATCGGGGAAAATAGTATTTCGTGTATTCCTTTTGAGCAAAAGTCCTTTCAACAATACATGAAAATATATAATGCATGCTTTTATGAAATGCGAAAATCACTTGATATTAAGCCATACAATTTTTTGAGTGATTAGCTTTTATTATGGGGAATGAACCATATTCGCCAAATTAGCAATGGGCCTATTTT
>OFHB01001450.1_pt1 | contig 13495 bp, 18 predicted proteins | sample 1521881 | NCBI WGS metagenome assembly OFHB01 (sample SAMEA3504090, study PRJEB24116) | mouse gut metagenome | biome: mouse gut; feature: mouse-associated habitat; material: faeces | place: Denmark | collected 2011
GACAGAACAAATAGTAGCAATAAAACGTAGTTTTATTTAAAGTGGATTATACTAGCGCAGATTTATTTTTTCCCGCCACTCTTCTTTCTTACAAGGAAAAAGGCGGCTGTCAGCGCAACTACCACAAGCACTATCAGGACAGGAACCATGATTCCCATAGAGGATGATTCCGTCCTGCCGCTGTTCTCCGCTTTCTTCTCCTGCTCTACCGCCTGTTGGATTTCCTTTTTATCGCTTTCATCCAATTCGTTCAAGATTTCCTCTATCTCTTCACTTTCCTGGGGTGTCAGGCTTTCGGATTCGGAACCATTATCTTCACTGCCGGGGAACATGTCGGAATAGGTACACTGGTCAACAAAGTCATAAGGCTCGTCATGTTCCAGGATGTACGCATACTGCCAATCCCACAATTTCTGAAAGGCGGCGTTGACGGCTTCCCGGTCATTCCCCGTGTCCGGCATGAAAGCAAGGAAACTTCCATAGGTATGATAGGCAAGGTTCTCCTGGCTTGTCTTTGCGGTTTCCCATGACTTTCCATTGGAAGATTTCAACGGCGCAAAGCAACAATAGGTGAGTTCGTAAATCAGCCTGTCAAAATCGGAGAGTTCTTCAAAGGGTATCTTCCCGTCCCTCTCCGGGATTGTTGCGTCATAGACAAGCTGGGTCACGCCCTTGATGTTCATGATGTTGCTCCATGTAGGGTCAGTGGCGATAAAGGAAACACTGTCAAGAAGTTCCTGGTAGACTTCCTGCGCTTCTGCGTTCCCGGCTTCGCCGCCCGTGCCGCCGTTCAGAATGACGCTCCCGCTGTCTCCGCCGTCCTGCGCTTCCGTTGCATGAACCGCTGTCGGAAAGAGCATGGCGGCGACAAGGGCAAGCACAACAATGGGTTTTCTAATATTTCTTCTTTTCATAATTTTTTCCTTTCCCGTCCTCACCGTGAGTACGAATCAAGTGGATTATATCATATTATGTGCTATATATGCAACGTGAAATATAACATTTATTATTTTTTAAGTTGTCGTAAAAAGCTGACTTTTTTCATATGCTATAGATGGAGGTGAGATAGCATATGAATCGGGCGCACAGTGAAGAGTACAGGAAACTGGGACTGAACATCGCATACTACCGAAAAGAACGGGGGCTTTCCCAAATCCAGTTGGCAGACCTTATTGATATCAGCCGTACCCATATGTCGCGGATTGAAAATAATGACTGCGCTGTTTCCCTTGACGTGATTTTCAGCATTGCAAAGACCCTGGAAGTCCCGATAGACAAGCTGTTTGAGTTCCGCTAGGCCTTATTCCTCCCATTCCTCCCCGCACTCGAAACACAGATAACAGTGGCCAAGCAATCCCATTTCCTCGTCAATCCCCACCAGGCCGTCCTGATAATCGCTAAGGTCTTCTTCGTTAAGGGGTTCTCCGTCCCCAAAATAAGTCTCTGTCAACTCCTGCTTCAATGTTTCCGGATTCTTGAAAAGGTTCCCCCTTTGGAAACTGACGATAGCGTCTATGAATCCAATCAGGTGAAACCATCTCTCGTTTGCCGTCATGTAAAAGTCCCCGGATTGTTCATACTGTTTCAGGCGATATTTGCGTTCCATATGATTCGCAAAGTTTTTGTCGGATTTGAGCAGTGTATATAATCCCGCATGGGCATACTCAAAGGAACTGTAGGCGTATTTTTTAAGGTCATTGTATAATTCCGGTTTCATAGGCGTTTCCTTTCTTTTTATCACCTTTTTCATCTAATCTGCTTTCTGAAGTCTGGGCAAAATACATAGCCTGTTGTATCGCAATTATGAACTTTTGATTTTCCTTGTTCAGTTTTTTAAATTTCAGAATAAAGTCATTCATATCTTCTTTGTCCATATGTATCCTTTCTCTCGTATACACTTTCTATGTGAGTAGAATATCATAACTATATAAGTATGTCAAGATTTAGTTCTATTATATACACTTGCATTGTAAGTAAAAATATGATACTGTAAGTTACATAGGAAAGGGGAGAAATCCAGTGTCAATAAATCATAGAATAAAACAGGTACGCCAAGCGTTAAACCTGTCCCAAGCTAAATTTGCGAAAGAAATATCAATTTCTAATGGATATATTGCCGGAATCGAACTGGAAAAACGCAACGTAAATGACCGTTTAATACGTCTTGTTTGCGTCACTTTCCATGTCAGGGAAAATTGGCTAAGGACAGGAGACGGCTCCATGTTCGAAGACGAATCAGACCCATTCGTTGAATTGGCCTTTGCCACATTTAAAAGGCTGAAGCCGGAATATCAAAAATATATTCTTAATCAAATTGAACAGCTTCTGGAAATTCAGAATAAAGAAGAATGAATAATAAAACAGAGGGATTAATTCCATCTATCTGTACAATACCGATTGCATAATTCCATGCCTGTATTTGTACATACATCAGGAAATCCCTCTTATAAGATTACCAGTATAGTAAACATTTGTTCATTCTGCAAGGGCACGTTCTAACCAACCACACATTTCCGTATCCGTTATCTTCACTCCGTCCTTAAAGATAGCTACCTGTCGGAAACTTACAGTGTTATCATATACATAAACCTCGTCACATAACTGTATGGCTGTTTTCAGATTTTGCAATGAACTCTCATACCTTTTTCGTATATCCTTTTCCTCAATTCCATGACCGCCGACCCTTACCCTGTCAGCGACCCTTGCCACAGCCAAATCCGCGCTTTCCAGTCCCACATAGTACATTCTTATGGTAAATCCCAGGTTCTTCGCTTTTCGGATATTATTGATAATACTGCTTCCTGTCAATGTGGTTTCCTGATTGAAAGAAATGCCCTCCTGCAAATATGTTTTTATCCTTTTTACCGCTTCTTTCATGGCATTAGACTGGTCACGCAAATTCTTCCAGTCCCCCTTGCTCTCTCTTAGGATTTCATCAGAATTGATTCTTTTCTGGTCTCGGGGCAATATGGTTCCCAGATTGTAAAATGTAGATTTTCCCGCTCCATTTACTCCCGCAATCAGGGTATAGACTTTTTTCATCAGTATATCCCCTTTGCAATCAATTCTTTCTGCCTTTTCTGGAAAAAGAACTCATGCGCCATTTTATAAAACTCATACTCCTCTTTGTCCTCAATCTCCGAACCGACCTCTATGATTCCCACCGTGGGGGAAAAAACCTCTTTGCAGATTTTATATGCTTTGTGGACTTCATCTATTTTTTTCATTTCTTCCATTTTGCTTTCCCTTTCCTGGTTGTTTATGATGAATTCCCTAATTAAAACTTGTGTACACGCTGTATAAGGCACTTTTAAGGCTCTGTATGGGCGATATGGTAATCTTCTATTCCTGCATTGGTAAAAACGTGTACACGCCTTTATCATATCTACAGACAGTATTTACTCAAATATTAGGAAATTCTCATACTATCAGAATAAATCATTCTTTTCTATTTTTCCATTATGAACCTTTGGAGGATAGCTAATCAACCACTTTTTAAAATCCTCTACAGAATATTTCTCATGAGCTTCCACTGCAGCACGAAGTTTTATATTCTCATTTGATTTCTTTACTCCAAATAAGATTTGGCCGCCTTTGCTTATTATCTCTATATCTCCATATTCATCTATTAAATCATATAAGAGCGCAAATAGAGCCATAGGAGTATCCGTTTTACAAGGCATAAGAAATGCAACATCTATATCAAGGGCTGCCGCTATTTTTATTAACTGCTCCTGTTTTGGCCGTCTTGTCCCTAACTCATAACATTGCAAAGCAACTTCGGATATTCCGGCTTTTGAAGCAAGGGCTTTTTGTGTTAATCTACGCATATCCCTGATTTTTCGTATTCTTTGTCCAAGAGTATCCATTTACTTCTCCTTTTTCATACATGTGTACGGTGTAATGGTCTACCACTACACCATTTCCTATAGAATACCACAAATTCCAGAAAATTGAAATTACAAACACAAAACTAAAAAACTTTTAAAAAAACTTATTGACATACAAATTGTAGGTGTGGTATTATGCATACAAATCGTAGGTCAATAATACGAAATAAACAAAAAAGGAGAACACATTATGAACACAACCAAAAAACAAGACCGACTTACTCTGCGTGTAGAAGAATGTGCCGACTTACTGGGCATATGCCGTTCTGCAGCGTACAACCTTGTCCGGCAGGCAGAATCCTCAAAAGGAAAGCCCTTTCAGGTTATCCGTATCGGAAATTCCCTGCTGATATCCAAAAAATCCTTTGAGGAATTTCTGGAAACAAACGGTTTAATGTAGGGGGGACAACATGGCTTCCATTCATACTAAAAAGCGGAAGAACTCCGTAAAATACTACATTGTCTATCGCATAACAGGCAGTGACGGAAAGAAACACCTGAAATGGTATCCCTGCAAAGATAAGAATGAAGCACGGCTTCTTCTTGACGATGTGGCACAGGCAGAAAAAGAGGACAGGGAATATAAACCTCAAGAAAGTTCTGCCTACTCCAAAAAGGTAAAAGACTACAGCCAAATGTCCGTCAAAGACCTTGTACTGAAATATGCCAATGAATACGCCGAATGGGAAGCAAGAACCTACCATGCCAATATGGGACTGATTCGGAACTACATTATCCCCTTTATCGGGGACTATCCTATTTTAGAAGTGGACACCCCGTTCCTCATGGAATACTATGCCGACTTGCAAACGAAAAAGGCTGTACCCGGAAACCACCTTTCCGAACCGGGATATATCAGCGCAAGGACTATCAGAGATATTAACAAAATATTATCTCCCGCTTTCCGCTATGCGATATTTTTGCGGTTAATCCCCTCTAATCCCGTATCCGGCCTGAAACTTCCAAAGATAGAGAAAAATCCCCGGAAGCGTTGGTCAGAGGAAGATTTCATAAGAGCGATTACCGTTTGCCAGGACGGAGACTTAAAACTTATGATGTGCCTTATGGTGAATTGCACATTGCGGTCAGGAGAACTTTTTGGACTTACATGGGATTGCATATCCCTGAAAAAATCTCCCGATGATTCAGAGCCGTCCATTGTCCATGTCAAAAAGGAACTGGCCAGACTGAATAAATCCGCAATCGAAGCAACAAAAACAAAAATATACCTGACATTCCCAAATATGAAGTTAAATGCGGAAACTGTAGAGGTGCTGAAAAAACCGAAAACACAGCAGAGCATACGTTCTGTTTTCCTGTCCCCCCAGGTTCGCGACCTGCTGATTGAACACAAAGCGGTTCAGACACAATGGAAACAGGAAATCGGCAGTGCCTATCAGGACTTTGACCTTGTTCTGGCACAGGAGAACGGACGGCCTTATACCCATGGCATGGTGAGCAAAAAATTTAAGCGGTTTTGCAAAGAGAACAATTTTCCAGAAGTTGATTTCTACAGTCTGCGCCATACCGGGGCAACTGCAAAATACCGCATTTCCAAAAACATCAAGGCTGTACAGCGGGATATGGGCGATAAGAGCAGTAATGTTCTCCTGGAACACTATCTTGACGCAGTGGACGAGGACAGACAGGAAAGCACTATCACCATGGGAAACAATATTTTTTCCAAATTAGACGAAAGTACACAGGATAATGAATCATGATTTTTTCCTGTTGTATAGATACATATGGTACATATAATTCCTATGCTATTCTCCTGTTTTTAGCGTTTTTTAGCGGATACTCAACCATATGCGCCTGTTTCAAAAAGAATGTTAGCGGATTTATATCTCTGTCCATGCTAAACGGAAAAACCGCCTGTTAGCGGATTTCCTGTCCGGTTATGGCAGTAAGACATTACATTCAAGGAAAAAGAAAATAGCCAAACACCTTGTAAATCAAGGGCTTGACTACTCTCTCGAACGTTTCTGAGCGGATTCGAACCGCTGGCCTTCCGCTTAGGAGGCGGACGCTCTATCCTGCTGAGCTACAGAAACTTATTACTAAATAAACCAAATACCTGACGGAAAGGCGGACGCCCGGCAAAACGCTTAGGAGGCGATCGCTCTATCCAACTGAGCTACGAGGACTTGTATGAAAAACTTGCTAATGGCAAGTCATTCAGCTATGAAATTGTTGATTTTACGTTGCTCTGGCAATCGAACACCTACCACTTAGGAGGCGGTCGCTCTATCCATCTGAGCTACGGAAACGTGTATAAAATTGTGTGTGACTTACTACCTCATGTCCTCCAAAAAGTTTCCGTTGTAGGTTCTCTTAGGAGGCGATCGCTCTATCCATCTGAGCTACGAGGACTTATATGAAAAACTGCTAATAAGCAACTGCCATAACTGCCAAGATAGAGAATCACATTATCATTAAAAGGTACTCTTCGGAAAATTAATACATCCCTGTAACCAGACCACACCTTTGAATCGCCTTCCCACCTGTGGTTCACCGTACAAGTCTATTATATTGATTGAAACGTCAAATGTCAACTCATTCGTGCAAATTTTTAAAATATATATTTTTTCTCCTGTAATTCGGTTTGTAGTCATCTGTATTTCGGTAATCTCACCTAATATGGAATAGTGGTCACATTCCACTCCATATGGCATAAAATAGGTATCCACCAGGCTGAAGACATCTTCTTTATGAATTCGTCTGGATATAGTAGTATACATATCCATATCTTCCAAAGTCAATGTCTCAATTGCATCCTCATCTCCCTTTCTTGCAGCCGCCATAAGGGAACTTCTGTTGGCTGAATCCTGTCTTACCCGTTCCAATTGTTCCTCATCCTTTTTGATGGGAAAGATAACCATTCCACTGATGGACAGGGCTGACAGGGTAAGGCTGGTTCCCCTGACAGGAAGTTTGTTATCAGCCTGTGCCCTGACATATGGTATTTTATTTTTTAAATAAAAAATTAACGATATACCGACTTTCATATCATCGCATACGCCGGCATATGATTCCTTCTCGGCATGTCTTTCTACAGTTACATCTTCGTAGGAAGTAATGCCTCTTCCTTCCAAATATGGATAATAGTATTCGTAAGTAAAACGTTCTTCTTCATCTATTTCACCACAGACAGCAATTCCCAGGCCTTCGGCAAAATCTTTGCAAAATTCGCTCAATATTATATTTTTCTCATTTCTTGCAACACTGCGCCTGTCAGAATGTATCACTACGTCTGTCAATAGCTCCTGCAGCTTTTTATGGCTTTCCATGGTACTAAACCCAATTGCACGCATATATTTATGCAAAAATTTCACCTTCTCTCCTGTTTAAATAAATTGTTTATCCACAAATTCTGTTTACGAAGGCAGAACCTTCTCTTTTCCACCCATATAAGGTCTAAGTGCGGACGGAATATTGATACTCCCGTCTTCATTCACATTATTTTCAAGAAATGCAATTAATCCCCTGGGTGTCGCCAATACTGTATTATTTAAAGTATGCACAAAGTAAGTACCATTTTCGCCTTTGGTACGGATACCAAGACGTCTGGCCTGTGCATCACCTAAGGTCGAGCAGGAACCGACTTCGAAATACTTCTTCTGTCTTGGACTCCATGCCTCCACATCGCAGGACTTTACTTTCAAGTCAGCCAAATCGCCGCTGCAGCATTCCAGTGTCCGAACAGGAATATCAAGACTGCGGAAAAATTCTACCGTATATGTCCACATTTTCTGATACCAATCCATAGACTCTTCTGGTTTACACAATACTACCATCTCCTGTTTTTCGAACTGATGTACGCGGTACACTCCACGCTCCTCAATTCCATGAGAACCTACCTCTTTTCTGAAACATGGAGAATAAGAAGTCATAGTTACAGGCAGGCTGGCTTCATTCACAATCTGCCCCTTGAATTTTCCTATCATGGAATGCTCAGAAGTACCTATCAGGAACAAATCTTCTCCTTCAATTTTATACATCATTGCTTCCATTTCCGCAAAACTCATAACGCCGTTTACTACACTGCTCCGAATCATGAATGGAGGAATACAATATGTGAATCCCTTGTCAATCATAAAGTCCCTTGCATAACTGATCATGGCAGAATGAATCCTGGCAGCGTCTCCCATAAGATAATAGAATCCATTTCCGCTGGTACGCCCGGCAGCATCCTTGTCAAGACCATTGATACTGTCCAATATATCGGCATGATAAGGAACCTCGAAATCAGGTACTGTAGGTTCACCGTATTTCTGGATCTCCACATTTTCAGTATCATCTTTTCCAATCGGTACAGACGGGTCAATGATATTGGGAATAACCATCATAATCTTTGTTATTTTTTCCTGAAGCTGCGGTTCCAGTTCCTCCAGTTCGGCCAGCCTTTTTGCATTAGCCGCCACTTCTGCTTTTTTCTTTTCTGCTTCTTCCTTTTTTCCCTGCGCCATTAATGCACCGATTTCCTTTGAAATCTTATTTTTGGAAGCGCGTAGATTATCCCCTTCCTGCTTTGCCTTTCTGCTCTCTGCATCCAGTGCAATCACTTCATCCACCAGTTCCAACTTCTGGTCCTGAAATTTCTTCCTTATGTTTTCCTTAACAATATCAGGATTTTCCCTTAAAAATTTAATATCAAGCATGATGTCCTCCTATCTGAATCTTTATTTTCCTTTTGCAATTGCCAGCGCTTCCTCTTCCTCTGTACTCAATGAAATATTACTGTCTCCGTTTCTGATTTCTTTGGAATATGAATAACATCCCTCTGTACTATGAACGGAATTAACAATAAAGCCATTATTATTTTCATCCAATAATACCAGACTATAGCTCAGTTGTCCACCCATTTGATTAAATGCATCATATCTCACCAGCCCCATTTTCTGAAATACCGATTCCATTCTCTTGAAAAGTGTACGAATATCTTCTCTGTTCTTTTCAGTACTGTTTTTCAAAAACTGATTATCTTCGTATAATCTGGCAATATCCTCCTCCAGGCTGGTACCTTCTTTTCCCAGAAGGAACTTGTCCAGTCTCTTCTTCAACTTGCTGGATTTATTTATCTGTACGATTAACATTATCAGAAGAATCAATATAAAAATTGCCAGAACAAGTACTCCTACCACCAAATAACCCAAATCAAAGGAAGCAAGTCCAATTTGATCCAAAAATGTGCTATTCACCTGTATACCCATATTTCTCCTTTTGTATAATAAAAATAAATCAATTATTTCCTATCATATCTAACAGTCTATCCAAATCCTCATGATTATAAAATTCAATTTCTATTTTACCAGAACCTTCTCCTTTAGAACTGACAGTTACTTTTGTACTCAATCTCTGTTTCAGTCTGTCCTCAATATCCTGATAAATTACCTGCAGCGTCTTGTCCTCTGTTTTATTCTTTTCCTTCTCAGGTGCATTCAGCTTCTTCACCAACTTTTCAACATCACGGACACTCAGCTTCTGATCAAAAATCTGTTGTGCAAGTACATATTGTGTTTCCGGATCTTCCACCGCAAGTAGTGCACGGGCATGTCCAGTACTTATCATATCATCAATTACCATCTGCTGTACTTTATCCGTCAGTTTCAACAGTCGAATAGAATTTGTTACGGCGGCCCGACTTTTTGAAACCCTCTCTGCAACTTCGTCCTGCTTTAAATTAAACTCTGTAAGCAAACGTTTAAATGCCTGTGCCTCTTCAATGGGGTTCAAGTCTTCTCTCTGTATATTTTCAATTAGGGAAATCTCCATAATCTCCTGTTCGGAGTAATTGCGGATTATAACAGGGATTTCTTTCAGACCAGCCATTTTTGCCGCACGCCATCTGCGTTCTCCGGCGATAATTTCATAATGGCTCTTCCTGTCCTGAACAAGAATAGGCTGTATCAGACCCACCTGCTTGATAGAATCACAAAGTTCCTGAAGCGAGTCTTCATCAAAATTTTTTCTCGGTTGCTTTCTGTTAGGTTCTACCATTGTAATCTTTAGTATCGTTTCGGTTCCCTTCTCCTCGCTTCTTCCTGTTTCTTCTGAAGCTGCCTCTTTTTTCATTTTAGCCTCTCCAACTGCATTCGGAATCAGCGACTCCAATCCCTTCCCCAATCCTCTTGATGGTCTTGTTGCCATTATACTCCTCCCTATCTTTTCCCCATCTATATTCAGAATTCTACCTGAAAGCCGTAAATACTACAGTAAAAACCTTCCTTTTTTATAAATATATATTTTCTGATTAGATACATTGCTGTCGTAATTCTATTTTCTATAGATGACAACTACTATTTACGCACAGTATATGGCTAATGAATATGCTCACGAATATATTATGGATTTGTCAGCAACACATCTCCCCATCTAAAATTTCTCTTTCGAACTGCATTTCATTTTTAATAATTTCATCCGCCAGCAACATATATGCTTCTGCACCAGCAGATTTTGAATCATATAGATTAATAGGCATTCCATGACTGGGTGCTTCTGCCAATTTTATATTTCTTGGAATCAAAGTATTATAAATCTTCTGATTCAAATTTTGTTTTACATTTTCTACAACCTGCATGGATAAGTTTGTACGGGCATCATACATAGTAAATACTGCACCTTCCATATCCAAATCCGGATTTAAACGCTCTTTTACCAGGTTAATTGTATGAATCAACTGGCTTAATCCCTCCAAAGCGTAGTATTCACATTGAATGGGAACCAGTACACTGTCCGCCGTCGTCATTGCATTAATTGTAAGCATATTTAAGGATGGAGGACAATCAATGATTATAAAGTCATACTCTTCTTTTATGTAATCCACTTCTTTTTTCAGTATATACTCTTTCTTGTCTATGCCTATCAATTCTATTTCTGCTGCAGCCAGATTCACATTGGAAGGTACTACCGAAATATTCTTTATTATATTTTTAACAATGCAGTCACTAATAGAACATTCCCCAAGAATTAGCTCATATATCGTGGTATCCAGTTCATTTTTGTCTATTCCAAAACCACTGGTAGTATTTCCCTGGGGATCTGTATCTATTACCAGAACTTTTTTTCCTTTTGCAGCAAGAGATGCGGAAAGATTAATAGCTGTGGTAGTCTTACCAACTCCGCCCTTTTGATTTGCAATGGCAATCGCTTTTCCCATGTTATTCTCCTTTCCTTAGACTAGCTTTTTTATTATATCACTTATCCTGTCAGATATCTACATATAAGTTGAATAATTTTATATTCCCGTATTCGCGCTCTTTGGTCTATTTTTGTTTTTTATAGATGTCATTGTAAGGATAATATGAATTATTTTTTAATTACAGTACTTATAAAATGTTTTACATAAACCCTTTAATTATATGATGCACTCTTTCAACATGATTATATTTAATATTTTGACTCGATAGCTGCTAAAATTATGTATTTAATATGTAACGTTTTTATGTTCTTACATGCCTCACATGAAACATTGAAACATTTATTTGTGCATTTATAATTTTTACATAATATTTTTTCTTGAGACATTTTTGTATAAGATATTCTTCAATTTGATTTCATAATATATTGATTCAATATCCCCTAGTATTACGAACTTATATTTTTAAAAATGTTTCACGTGAAACATTCACTGAATAATATACTTTTTTAGTATTATTACATATGGTGTTAGTCCGTAAGTGTGTTGGTAAGACTATATTGCCACTAAACGGACTGTTCTTATATCTTTATTGCTATGGTAATAATTTACGCCTGTCACCGTCAATACTGCCTCCGTCAGCCGCCTGACCATAGCTTCGGCATTCCGGTAAGTGGTTGAAAACAGTGCGTTATATCTGTTGATATATTTGCTGGCAACCCCACGGTAAAAATTGTACCGTTTTTTGATAAAACTGTGGAATCCGTTCACTGTGTTCAGATGGTAGAAACAGGATTCTTCCGATCTCTGGTTATTGCAGTCCTTAACCGTACAGTCCGCAATTCCCGGAAAGGCATGGTAACTCCTCAGCCCGTCACAAAGGGCGAGCGTTCCGTCCGCGATATGCCCGTCAAATATACGGATGAGTTCCCCGGCGCTGGGTTTTGCCCTGTTGACGGTGGCGGCAATGGCATCCCCTTTGCGCTGAATGCCCGTACAGATGCAGATATATTCATTGGAAATGCCTCTTTTTTCGGCTTTTGCACCATGTTTACGGGCAGTCCTTGTGACAGTACCGTCAAGTTTCCTGCCTTTATAACAGTCCAGGACAAAGGTTTCATCGAACTCGGACACTTCCCCCAGGCAGGCATCAGTGATTTCCGGAAGCTCCTGCAGTGCCAGCAGTATTTTATGACGCATGTCAAAAGCTGCCTGGTGATATATACCCAGCCGTTTTACGGAGAAATCAATGGCATTGCCATGCGGGGTGTCCTTAATCATCCCCTTCCAGACGGATGCCGGGAAGTGTGATTTTGCCATGACGGTATTTGTAGTCGGGACAAAGGTATGCCCGCATTTTTTGCAGAGAAACCGCTGTTTTTGGCATGCATGCCCATAACGGATTACTTTGCTGCAGCCACAATATGGACAGGGAGGCTTTACAGCCGATTCTTTCGTTTCCAGCATAAGGGAGGCAGCCTCCAGCAGAGAAGATATATCATCTTCTGGCAGAATATAATAAGGAACTGCTGGTATGGAATCCGCAGACCGGAGAATGGGCCTATGACGCATATGACAGAACAGGGATTACGCCGACACAGGCTGTGCAGGCTATTCCGCTGCAATTCGGTATGGTGCCGAAAGAAAAAAGAGATTCCGTTGTGAGGAGTTTTTTGCTTTCCTGTGGAGAGGAAAGACTGGAAACAGGAGAAATCGGCCTCCCGTATATTCTGAGGACTTTAGGAGAACTGGGAGAGTCGGATCTTGTTCAGAAAATGATATTTCAAAAACTGCATCCGAGTTATTACCGCTTTATTGAAAAGGGAGAAACAACGCTTCCGGAATTTTGGCGGGATGATGCAAGAAGCAGAAATCACGACATGATGGGGGCGGTATTGGAATGGATGTATCGTTATATGGCGGGGATTCAGTCTGAGGATGGTTTTCGCAATATTACAATAAATCCGGTATTGCCTGAAGGGGTTGATTTCCTGCAATGCAGTTATAAATCCGTCATGGGCACGATCGAGGTTACCGTACAAAAGAAGCCGCAGATGCAGATAGAAGTCTGCGTTCCGGTCAATACGAAAGGGCGGGTAAAAGCGGGAGAAACGTGGATGCCAATCCGGGGAGGAAACATCTTTGAATTATCAGTAAGAAGCGGAGGAAAATATGATATATCAATTTGAAAAGCTGGAGGAAAAGAAACTGATATCAGGGCATCTTCATATGGGCGGGTGCAATCCGGCAGGTGAATGTATCAATGTGAACAGCAGCTATTTTGTAAGGAAGGGTAAACCATGGATACCGATCATGGGAGAATTTCATTTTTCCCGTTATAACAGGGAGGACTGGTCAAGAGAACTCTGCAAAATGAAAGCGGGTGGTATTACAGTCGTATCAACTTACTTATTTTGGATATACCATGAGGAGACAGAAGGGGAATTTAATTTTGATGGCGATAATG
>OFHB01001452.1_pt1 | contig 13492 bp, 9 predicted proteins | sample 1521881 | NCBI WGS metagenome assembly OFHB01 (sample SAMEA3504090, study PRJEB24116) | mouse gut metagenome | biome: mouse gut; feature: mouse-associated habitat; material: faeces | place: Denmark | collected 2011
CCTGGGCCGGCGTATTCGTTCTGTCGTATCTGCCCTGGAAGCGCAGGGCGGCCAAAGAACAGCTGAAAAAGGAGATCAGAGCGCAGATCGGTACGGCATGGACAGCCATGAAGCGTGCAATGGCTGTTGCCGAAGCGCATGGAATTGCATGTAAACAAAAAGGACTGCGCATTGATTCCCACCAACATGCCCATATGATACCGGTGGTATGGGAGGCGCTGACGGAGGTGCTTGCCGAGGAAGACTATCAGGTGGAGTATATTCGCAATTCCAAAGAGATGATGGCTGCCTTTGCCAGACAGGTATCCCTTTGGAAGACTTACCGTCCGATCAATTTTGTCAAAAACAGACTGTTAGCGTTCTATTCCCATAAAGTGGACCGATACTGTAAGAAGCATGGTCTGGATCAGATGTATCTGTGGGGGCTTGTCATGAGCGGTCATATGGATTATGACAGGATTGTCATATTATATCCGAAGATCGCACATAAGGCGCAGAAGGATGGGCGTGTGCTGGAGATTCTGTTCCACCCGGGCCGGATGCTTCCCGAAGAAGTGACAGAAGAGATCGGCAGGGAAGCGGCGGATCCGTCCATGATATTGTTTCAGGGAAAATATTACATCTTCGCATCCATGAACCTTAGCGTGTGGGTTTCCGAGGATATGGTAAACTGGGAGGCACACAGGCTGCCGGACAATCTGCCGTTGTACGACTATGCCCCGGACGTGCGCGTATGCGGGGAGTACGTCTATTTCTCGGCCTCCAAAAAGGGAGAAAACTGCAATTATTACCGGACAAAGGATATTGTGAACGGCCCTTATGAAGAGATTCCCGGGACATTCGATTTCTGGGATCCGAACCTGTTTTTCGACGACGACGGCCGGATTTATTTTTACTGGGGGTGCTCCAATATCACACCGGTATGGGGCGTGGAACTGGAGCCGGAGACCATGCTGCCAAAAACGGAGCGGATTGCCCTGATCGACGGGGATGGTTACGAGAGAGGGTATGAGCGCATGGGCGTGGACAACTGCGAATTTCCCCGGGGCGAGGAGGAAGTGGAGCAGATGTTTCAAGGATTTTTAAAACAGAGCAGCGTGCCTGCCGGCCAGGTTCCGGAGCACCTGCTTTCGCAAATCAGGGGAATGTTTACGCGCAGGCCTTTCATTGAAGGTGCATGGATGGACAAGCAAGCCGGAAAATATTATTTGCAGTACGCATGTCCGGGCGCGGAATACAATGTCTATGCGGACGGCGTATATGTAGGGGATTCGCCGCTGGGCCCCTTTAACCTCGCCGCGAACAATCCGTTTTCCTATCACCCCGGGGGCTTCATGCCGGGCGCCGGACACGGCTCCACCATGCGGGATCGGAACGGAAGCCTATGGCATACATCAACCATGCGTATCAGCGTCAATCATCAGTTTGAACGGCGCGTCGGCATCTGGCCCGCGGGGTTTGACAAGGACGGCGAGCTATTCTGCAACCAGAATTACGGCGACTGGCCCATCGCAGTGAGTGAAAAGGTTGGCGATGACCCATGGCGGGAGCCCCAGTGGGATCTGCTGAACTACAAAAAGCCTGTAACCGCTTCTTCCTGCGCGGAAGGTAGTGCCCCCGGCCTGGCTGTCAATGAAGATTCCCAGACATGGTGGCGGGCGGCATCCGCCGAAAGCGGACAGTGGATTGAAGCAGATTTGGAAAAAGCAATGGATGTCCGGGCGATCCAGATTAACTTTGCGGACAATGCGCTTCCCATCGAATCTCCGGGAAAAATCCAGGGTTCTCTGACACAGCCCAGATACATCGAGGAGCGGGATCTCATGACCCGCTATCTCCTGGAGGGGTCCCGGGACGGAAAAGAGTATTTTGTGATAGAGGATAAGTCCCGGGTCAACACGGATCTGCCCCATGACCTGATTGTCCGGGAGGAGGGCATCCGGGTACGCTTTGTGAAGCTGACGATTCTGCAGGTTCCCTATGATGTCACGCCCTGTATTTCCGGCCTGCGGATATTCGGCATCGGCGACGGCGAAAAGCCCCAAATTCCCGTGTACAGCATACAGAGAAGCGGCGATCGCCTGGATCTGCTCGCAGAGATTGAGAACAGGGCGGATGCCGCAGGCTATAACATTTTGTGGGGGCATGCGGAAGACAAACTATACCACAGCTATCAGGTCTATAAGAGCGACGAGGCGTTGACGCATAAAAGAATCGGCGCGCTGGTAAAATCCCAGGATTATTTTGTGCGCGTGGATGCCTTTAACGAAAACGGGATTACCCACGGAAAGGTGACAAAATTATGAGAGCCATCAATTTAAAGACAGAGCATTTGATTGATCCCATGGGAATAGATATGGCAAAACCTTATTTGTCGTGGACATGCGAGGACGGCATCGTACAGACGGCTTATGAGATTGAGGCGGCAGCAGACGGCAGTCCCTGGTGGAACAGCGGCAGGGTTTCCGGCTCGCAGATGCATGCATTTTTGGAAAGAGAACTGTCGGGCAGACAGCGCATTATCTGGCGCGTCCGTCTCTGGGATGAGGAAGGACGGGAGGGCCCGTGGAGCGAACCTGCTTTTTTCGAGACAGGGATTTTGGATAAGTCCCATTTTCAGGCGAAATGGATTAATCCGGAGCTTATCTGTGACCCGGAAATCCATAAACCCGCAAGCTATCTGAAGAAGAGTTTCCATGCCGCAAAAGGGAAATCGGCCAGGCTCTACATCACCTGCCACGGCCTCTATGAGGCATATCTCAACGGAAAGCGTGTGGGAGATTTCGCGCTCGCTCCCGGCTGCTACAACTATGACCAAAGAGTGGCATACCAGACTTATGATGTCACGGATCTGATTCAGGACGGGGAGAACCTGGCGGAGGTCATCCTGGGGGACGGCTGGTATCGGAGTGTGTCGGGCGTGGACGGGGACCGCAACCTTTACGGGGCGGATGTGGCGCTGTTTTTCCAGCTGGAAATCGATAAGAAGATTGTATGTATTTCCGACGAAAACTGGACGGCATCCCAGTCGGGCCCCATTCGGGAGAACGATATGCAGCAGGGCGAAGTGATTGACGCGCGGATGGGGGAGATCACTGATTATCACGAGGTGAAGGTGGAAGACTTCGGCGTGGAGACGCTTTGCTGTGCCAACTGTATGCCCATCGCGGAGATGGAGCATTTCCCGGGAAAACTGCTCAAAACGCCTGGCGGCGAGACGGTCATTGACTACGGACAGAATCTGGCCGGATATATCTCTTTCCGCCTGAAAGCCCATGCCGGGCAGAAAATCGTGCTGACCCATGGGGAGACACTGGACGAGAACGGCAATTTTACACAGGAAAATTTCCAGGACCGAAAACGCCACAAGGAGGGCGGTACCAGGCAGCAGGTGGTCTACACCTGTAAGGAAGGCCTGAATGAATACAAGGCAAGGTTCACCATCTGGGGCTTCCGCTATGCAAAGGTGGAGACGGATATCGACTTACAGGACGCGGCGTTCACGGCCATTGCGGTGTACTCGAAGATGCAGGAACTGGGAAGCTTTACCTGTTCCGACGCCGATGTGAACCAGCTTGTGCACAACAGCATCTGGAGCCTGAAGTCCAATTTCTGCGATGTGCCCACGGACTGTCCCACCAGGGAGAGGGCGGCGTGGACAGGGGATATGGGCGTCTTCGCGTCCACAGGGCTGTATCTGGAGGACTGCTATCCGGTCATCCGCAAATGGCTGGCGGAGTGCCGCCTGACCCAGCATGAGGACGGGAAAGTGAGCAATATTTCTCCCAGGAACAATAACCCCGGCTTCTTTTCCGGGCTGTTGGCCGGTTCCGTGGGGTGGGGCGACGCCTGCATCATTGTACCCTATGTGCTTTACAAAAGATACGGGGATGTGCGGATTCTGGAAGAAAATTACGGGATGATGCAGAAGTGGTATTCTTTCCTGGAAGGGCGGGCGAAAAACAAGCCGGAAAATGCCGCGGAGGAGATGGAGCAGAACCCTTACCGCGCCTATGCCATCGAGACAGGGGTGGATTACGGGGAATGGTGCGAGCCGGATGTGGACAGCACTTCGGCCATGCGGGCTCCCCAGGGAAAGGTGGCCACCGCGTATTTTGCCCGCTCCGGGCAGATGCTTGCGGAGATCGCGGGGATTCTCGGGAAAGCGGAGAATGCTGTACGCTATGCCGAAATCGCGGAGAATGCCGGGAAGGCATTCCGCTATATGGCGACGGAGGACGGTAGGATCCATTCCGACAGACAGGCGGAGTATATCCGGGCGATCACCTTTGATTTATTGACGGAGGAAGAGAAACGTCAGGCGGCGGAGGACCTGAACCGCCTGGTGGTAAAATGCGCTTATCACCTGAACACCGGATTCCTTTCCACGCCCCAGCTGTGTCCGGTGCTTGCGGATTACGGCTATGTGGAATCCGCGTACAGGCTGCTGCTCCAGGACACTATGCCGGGCTGGCTCTACCAGGTGAAGAAGGGTGCCACCACCATCTGGGAGAACTGGAGATCGTCCGGCTGGCAGAGTGGGATACGATGGTAAGCAAGATGTTTGCAAAGGAAGTAATACGTCACTTCATGGATCCAACGCAAGAGAAACTGGTCAAGGGTGAATTTCTCTCTCGAAGGAATCTGATGCTTGAATGTTTGTGGTAAATACGATATAATTAAAAAGCCATAAACAGGGAGAATGATTATGTCCTTAGGTGTACTTAAAATGAATATGCTTGTTTTTGGATTGTGTTATTGATGATGTAGCGAATTCGTGGGCAATCAAACAACTTGCCTTTTGTCCTGAAGGTGCTTTCTCATGAAACTATATAGATACTTTTCCCCCACTGGAGATATTTTTGCAGGACTTTTTGATTTAAAGCTGACTTCTCTCTCTGACTTGGAAACTTATAAAGAATTATTGCCTAGAAATTACAATCAAAGATATTTTTCCAAGCGGTTGAAAACAGAGCAAATGCTATTTGATTTGTTTAAAGCTAAGGGAGGTGTTCTTCAAAGAAATCACCCTTATTATCTCACTTTGGGGCCATGCGATGAGTGGTTTTTCGGAAGAAAACATTGTTACGGAAGCCTTGCATTTGACCTTTCTGAATTTGATACTAATACAATTTCCTTTACCTACGGTGACTCAATACCAACTTTTATGGAGCAATATAATGATGGGAAGGAGTACCGTAGAAATGTATACACCATGAAAGAAATAGAGGACTTGATTCAGAAATATGGGTTTCCTCAAGAATGGAATCCCCTAGGACAGAAAGGGCCCGAGAATTATATTGAAGCCCAGGTGTGGAGCGAACATCCCATTTTGGAATATCGTCCCTGCGGTTACCCTGAAGGCGAAGGGATTTCTACTGTAGTACCGCGGATTGCAACACGAATGCTTATAACAAAGGGATTGTCGCCCAATGGACAAATTGGCTTTGAAGATTGTATAAGAAAAGCAAAGGATCACCCATGGTGGAAATGGTTTGCAGCTTATGTTAGGCAGGCAAAAGCAGAGGCATTTCAACAAAATGCAATTCATGGCATTTTGCATGGTTACAAATGCGCCTTATTTGCTTTTGTTTATGCTCTTGAGTGGAAGCTGTCGGAAAAGGATGCTAGAACATTGGTATTGGCTAGTCTGTACCATGATGTGGGCCGTACACAATTTGATGGCATTCGCTCCCATGGCCAGATTGGTGCTGATATCATCACTCAGTATATACCAGCGGATCATGGAATCTGGTGGGATCAGTTGAAGAATAGTATTCGTTTTCACGATTCGCCGGAAACCCCTTTCGATAGTTGGTATCTCCGAGTTTTACGTGATATGGATACTTTGGATTATTTACGATTGGGCTTCGGTGATTTCGACCATCGTTTTTTGCATACGGAGACGGCAAAAAAGATGATTCAATTTTCCATAGAGTTGAATATCTACTGCTATTTTGACCCGAATTGGATTTTGAAACTTGTAAGTGAGGAATGATTCATGAAGCTGAATATGCGTAATTACGTTGCCGGAGCTGACTATGGAGAGATATATCGACTGTTTACTGAAAGCACGGTTAACGCCCTTATTATCAACAAACCAGACCATAACAGTATGGGGGTGTTTTCAAAATGGCTTGATCGGCATCTTGAAACTGACTTCCACGATTTTATGGTCTTTTCTACATCAGAAGGTGCCTTTGTAGGTTTTGCTTATTCATATGAATTCCATGAGTTGGATGGGCATTGTCGATTTACTGTTGCAGTTAAACCAGATTTTCAAGGAACTGGGGCCGGAGGCTTTGTAGGAGTTCAGTTTCTAGGCTATCTCTTCACAAATTACAATCTACGAAAGGCATATATTCATATTTATGAACATAATCTGCACTCTCGCCAGTGCGCTGAGGCGTTTGGCTTTAACTTAGAAGGAACTTTGAAAGAGTATCGTTTCTATGGAGGAATGTTTAATGATTTGCTGATCTATTCTATTTCAAGGGATGGATTCGACAGCGTAACCCGGAAGATGCAATTACTCTGGTAATGCTGTGTGAACCATAAATAAACGAGAAAGGAGGTCGTTTGATGAAAAGATTTGATGTATTTAAGAATCCCGTCCCCTGTCCCGCAGGTGTTGCACCTACGGTTGTAGCTCCTCTATTCTACGCATTCTGGAAAGATGAGGGTTACGGCAGATGGAGCAATTCTTCCACCAGTTGGAAGGATAGTAGCGGCTGGAGTAATTCCAGTAGTGGCAAATAAACTTTATCATAGTCAGAGGCCCATCGAGTTTGAGCTTCATTCGGTGGGCCTTTGACTATCATACTCTCACATAGATAGAATGATTTGCAGTAAGCCGTGACTATTTGATTTACTGTTTGAAATAGAAGCATAGACAACTTAAGGATTTATATTCATAATTAAGGGATATTGGATTGACGAAGAATCATATTGCCAATTGAGGTAAATTTTCGCAGGAATCCTGAAGAACCCCCAAGAAAAAACAACAAAAATAGAAATAGAAGGCCAGCCAAGACAGCATTCAGCAATTGTGAATACAACTTCTAATATGTTAGTAATGAAGAAAGTTGTTACCAATGCAAGAAGGGTCGGGGCTAAGATATTTCTTAAAGGAGCATTACCATGGAAATTCGCAATGGTTATCTTGCTCTGGGGTATGCATGCAATGAGAAATGCAGATGTTGCCCTTTAGTTGCAAAAAAAGACAGAGAAAAATATTACCCTACGAAACAGCTTTTAAATGATGTAGAAAAAATGCTGTCTTATGGCATTACAGATGTCACACTTTCGGGCGGTGAACCAACGCTTCACCCAGACTTCTTTCGATTGATTTCTTTATTTCACAGCAACGGTGTCGGTGTTCATGTACTCTCCAACGGGGAACGTTTTTCTAACCCTGATTTTGCGGATGCCTTTATGGCACATGTAGCGGAAGGCGTCCTGACGGTAACAACCACATTCCACAGTTGGAATGCCTCCGAACACGAGTACCAAAACGAAACCCCCGGAAGTTTCCAGAGAAGTCTGAAAGGGGTACAATATCTGGATAGACACAGAATGAATATCTCCATAAAGCACTGTATTACTGCGGATAATTATCGTCAACTTCCAACGTTCCTTCAGTTTGCTTTGGATTCTTTTTCATCCCGTGCTGAGATTCAGTTCTGGGGCATAGATTTGAATGGGATAGATCACGAACGCGCTAAAGAGAGCTTTGTCGCCTTTTCAGATATCGGGTATTATCTTCAAAAAGCGATTGACCTGTTCGAGGCTTCAGAAAGATACAATCATCAGGTTCTTACAATAAATAATCTGCCTTTGTGCATGTGTGACTGCTACTACTGGAAGTATTTTACTTCCCCATACGAGGATTCTTATGTGGATGTAGAACAGGAAGGCAGAGCCATGAAACCAAATTCAGGCCCCGCATCCTCAAATTGTAGGTATTGTCCTTTCCACAGTAATTGTACAGGAGCATATCTAAGCAATTTTGAACTTTTCGGAGACGGTATTGTTTCAGTTCCAGAAAAGGAAGCTTGCGCCAATAGTCTAAAGAGTCGGTATCAATTCTATGATGGTGAAACCATCGGAAAATTATTGTTCTCACCCTATACAGCTCATTGTCTTGACCCTGGAGGCTATCGAATTGTAAACTACTTGACCAACGAGAGCATCCGACTGCGGCTGAGGACGGAGCAACTTCTCTCCCTCCAGAAATGGCTAACAGATGGAGTGTACCCGGAGGAGTTGGTTTTCTACTTAGCAGAACTTGGCATGAATGGCAGTGAAGTGATGAATGATTGGATACGAAAGGGGATAATTGAGTAATGAATTATCAATATCTGCCCCCCTTTCAGCAGGAGGAATATGCTTTTGGTGGAGCCCACTGCTTTATTGCAGGAGACAATTCTTTCCTGCTGTCAGAGAATGGGACATCAATTGTCCTAAAAAATATTCTCGTTTCCGCTATTGAGAGCAGACAACTATCGGAGGATCTTGCCTTTAAACTTTACCAGAGAGGATTTGGTAAGGTCTACGGGCAGGAACGTTTGAAAGAACCTGAAGAGGCAATCTGTCCCACACTGTTTATGATCGACTTTACAACGAAATGCAATTGTAACTGTGTATATTGCCTTCGCCATTTTGAAAATGTTGGGGAGAACATTTCAGATGAAATGCTTGAAAAAATCACGAGATATATTATTCACTATTGTCAAAGCAATCATATTCATAGAATTTCATTCCAGCCCTGGGGCGGAGAGCCGTTGATTGCTTTGAATCAAATTATTACATGTAAGCATTCATTCGATAAGGCTGGAATCAAAGCAAATTTTACAATTCAGACCAATGGTCTACTTTTGACCTGTGAGATGTATGAGAAGCTACGTAACAATGATATCTCTGTAGGCGTCAGCATTGACGGAATCGAATCAGTTCATGATGCTCACCGGTTGGATGTTTGCGGAAACACCACCCATGCGAGAGTTGTTCGCAATCTGAAGAATATTCTTATGGTTTATCCAAATGCTGATATTGGATCATTGAGTGTGAATTCCGTATTTTCCCGGAATCACATTGCGGAAAACGTGAACTATTTGGTGGATGAACTGGGATTGCACAGCATAAAGTTTAACCTTGTGCATCCCAGCGGCGTAGATACCTTCGACCACGCTATGTTACTGAAGGAGTATGAGATAGAAGAATATGTAAAAGCTTTGGTAGATGCCGTTATCGGACAACTCCGTTCTGGAAAGCTATGTATGGAGGCAAATATTTTGGATAAACTGAGTAATTTGCTGGATCATACTGGCTGGAACATTTGTAATTCAAGAGGTTGCCGTGGCGGGCTCACGTTCATTTCTTTTGATCAGCACGGAAATATTTATCCCTGTGAAATGATTGGGCGTTCAGAGTATCGTATAGGTAATATAGCCGATGAAAATAATGACATATGTGAATTGATTAGAGAAGCGCAAATCAAGAACGGCTTTTACGCGGAAAGAAAGCTTGATTCCTGTAAAAACTGTCCCTTCCTATATTTTTGCCGGGGTGGCTGCAAAGCCAGCTGTCTTGCCTATGGGAAAGAACCCTGTGAAGTAGATAGCATAGAGTGTGCGATAAACCGTAGCCTGTACCCTATTCTCATTGAACTGATTTTAACTGAACCGCAGCTCGTTGAACAGCTCATGGGCAGGCGGATACAAATTGGATGGTAAAGATGAAGGATACTTCTTTTTTTAGCAAACGGTTTTCTGTTGGACTGGCTTTGGATACTACCTTGGATGAGTTTAATGAGTTGTTGGATCAATACGCATGGGCAATCGAAAATATTTATTTTTCGTTGCCCATGGGCGATAAGTTTCACGCCAGAACACGGGTTGTAAATCAAATGAGAAATCCAGAAATTGTGGAACTTTTCTGGAAAATACTTAAATGTATCCGTTCTCATGGAGTTAAGCTGGAATTAGTACTAAACAATGGTCTGGTTAGCACTGGCGATGTGCGGGAAGCTGCACAACTATTATCCAACCACGAAATCCATGTTGATTTAGTGGGAATTACCGATGATATTTACGATGATGTAAAGTTGAACTTTCCGACACAGGAAATTGTGTATAGCTTCAAAAATCATACACACTCGAAAGCTGCATTTGCTTCTTTGGTGAATTGCTATGATGAGATTGTAGTAGGCAGGCAGAATATTCGGAATACAGAGCTGTTTCGCTTTTTAAGGCATGATTTGCACACAAAAGTTGTTTTGCTTCTGAATAATGGCTGTTCTCATGTGTGTGGTGGTTGCACTACACTCAGCAATTGTCATCGTGCATATTATCAAGAGAAATTTAATAATTCCTCAGAGTATTTATATGCGCTACAGAGCATCCTGCCATTTGAACTTCATTCAGGTTTGCTAGATGTGTCGAATGTACATCTATTTAAGATCAGTTCAAGGAATGCATCGGTTGCATACATCAGAAAATGCCTGGACAGTTATATCAATTGCATAGAAGAGCCCTATATTCAACAGTCAGCTGAAAACTACATCCTTTGGTCCAGACTCGCTTGGCATGGTGAATATTATTCAGAGTTTTCTCTTGCGCGGATCAAGGCTTTGAAGGAATTGATATATCATGGTAGCCCGGTGAAATCTACACCTTCTCGGGTGCAAGTAACATTGGATCTAAGAAATCGCTTTTTGTTTCACAGGATGAGCATCCCCAATCTGACAGTCATAGAACAAAATCTGGGAAAAATGTTTAAAGAAATTCCGTGGGAAGTGGGCGGTTATCTGGTGGGGGTTTCAAGTTGTCCAAACTTACTGCAATACATCGTCACTGAACAGCTTGAAAAATTGTTTTCCATCCTTGGTTCTATGGGCAGAGAAATCTATTTTTCATTGCCTCCTCTTACAGAAGTTGTTCGAACGGAATCAAGTCCCCTCTGGCATATACTGCGGAAGTGGATTTGTTCTGGAGAAGTGAAATGCCTAGTAGTGAATGACCCGGATACCGAATACTTCTGCCAGAAACAATTCGGATTCCCCACAGCATTTGGAGAAAGAATGGCCGATGCGATAGTATTCTCTGAATCAAATGACTATTTGAATGGAAACGAGTCTGATTTCGGCAGAAATATTGTAGGTACAGAAGTACGGGAACGATATATCCGAGACAATATTCAGTTCTTACTCTGCACGATGCCGAGGGATGGATTGTGCATCAGCCCACATGAGACGATTAAAATCCAGACCGTTGTCGGACTGATTGAGGAGTACAGCGGTGTTTGCTACCAGAAACATAATGGCAAATGTGACGGCAGTTGCCTCGTTGAGCCGCCTTCTGTATTGGAAACAAGCAATAAGAGAAAAGCCGTATTGCATACAGGTTCGATTTATCAAACACAGCGGATTTCTCAAGGCATCTGGAAAACAGTTCTTGAAAACAGGGTGAGAGTTGCCATTCCGATAAGTTGGGAGGAACTGCTGTAAATGAGGGATTATTCAGATTATTCCGTGACAAAGGTATCGGACTTGCGTGAACTATTATGCCGCAGCGTGGAACTTTACGGTTCCAAAATAGCGTTCCAGAGATCGAATGAGGATATTTCCTATCATCGTTTTCGAACAGATGTGCTTTGCGTTGCTGGGGCTCTCCATTCTCGTGCGAGGTGTTTTTTTCAAGTCAGTGTTGATGATTCTTATTTATTTGCAGTTGCATATTTTGCGACTGTACTCACAGACAATATCGCTGTCTTATTGGATACACGTCATAGCCCAACCGGTATTGAAACGCCTCCTATTACCGAGGATTTGACGAAACAGAAGGTTCTTCAGATGCTTTCTGTTTCTCCAATATCTGATGACATATTGCCGCTTCCCAATGCGGACAGTCTCTGTACAATTATTTACAGCTCAGGCACGACGAGTGCTGCAAAAGGGATTATGTTGTCACAAAAGAATCTATGCTGTGATGTGGTAGGAGGACTTGAAAAATATCGTTTTTCGCCGGAGGACAGACTGTTGCAATTGATTCCTTACTGTCATGCCTTTGGATTGGTATGTGACTTGTTGGCACCGCTACTGTCGGGGACAGTTATCTGTATACCAGACAGCAGGGCACAAGGACTAGCACAAATGCGCACATTTCTGCCAACGATGCTGAACGCGCCTCCGGCAATTGCAGAAGCAATCCTGAAAATGAAAGAACATACTGAAAGTATGGACTTAATCACCGGTGGACAACTTAAGAAAATTCTCTGTGGTGGTGCAAGTCTCAGACAAGAAGTTACTGAAATTATGTTGGAATGGAATATTAATGCCTTCGGCTGCTACGGGGTAAGTGAATGTTCCCCTTGTGTCAGCGTAAACAGGGATGAGTTTTATAAGCCCGGGAGTGCTGGCATCCCGCTGAACTGCAATAAGATTCGAATTGCTGATGACGGAGAAATTGTGATTCGCGGGGATAATGTGATGCTTGGGTATTATCGCGATTTGGAGCGGACTGCTCATGTGATTGTGAACGGCGAATATTATACAGGTGATCTCGGTTATGTGGATAAGGATGGCTTTCTTTTTGTAACAGGCAGGAAGAGCAACATGATTGTATTTGAAGATGGAACCAAATGTCTGCCTGAAACGCTAGAGCAAAATATCTTATCGCATCCGGCTGTACAAGAAGCTCTGGTATATGCAGAAAGAACGAGCGGAGGGCTGAAGTTGTGTACGCGAGTTTATTTAGCGGACGCCAGGGCACAGAGGGAAGTGGAGCTTTTCCTCTCTACGATTCCGAAATACCAGCCGTTTTATCGTATTCAGTTTACAGAAAAACCGCTACGGAAAACATTAACAGGAAAGCTGAGAAGAGATTTATGACTGAAACATTACTGATTAAATTGATTGCACAAATCCAACCAGAGTATGAGAAGCCAATCACAAAAGACACTCTCCTAGCAGATTTAGAGTTGTCTTCATTGGATATGATGATTTTGATTTGTGAAATGGAGAGGTATCAAGGAACTGATATTTCATTCGCCGGGTTGCAGGATGCAAAAACAGTAGAAGAATTATGCGCCAATCTGACCAACAAGAAGAGTAATTGAAAACATGTATTGAAACAACACATCACTTCCAGGAAACTGCCAAAACAGAGCCTTTTTTCGATAGACTTTTGTTTCGGCTGATAGTAAATAAATTTTGAATCCGCTCACCGATTGGTAGAGATTTTACTTGCAAAAACACAAAAATGAGTTTTCGAAGACTTTCCCTCAAAAGGAAAAAGGCCCGTCTGAATCCATGTTAGGAATCAGACGGGCTGTCGTATGCACCCCGAAACCGTCAGCCGACAGTGATAAGTGAATTTAGTTCCTTATTACCATAAAGGCAAGGTTTTCCGGGCTTTTGCTTTTGATAGGGTTTGATGTAGTTTGACGCTAAAAAGCCATTTTTCACCAAATTTATAGTGGTTCCCAATAGGAT
>OFHB01001454.1_pt1 | contig 13476 bp, 10 predicted proteins | sample 1521881 | NCBI WGS metagenome assembly OFHB01 (sample SAMEA3504090, study PRJEB24116) | mouse gut metagenome | biome: mouse gut; feature: mouse-associated habitat; material: faeces | place: Denmark | collected 2011
ATCCCTGTCCTCCTGTTTATATTCCACAGGCACTCTTTTGCTGTTGTCTGCGGTTACTACAGCCAATGTATCAGACTATTTTTATTTTGTCAACCACTTTTTTAATTCTGCCCGTAATAGGCCCCGGCTCCGTGCTTTCTGAAATAATGCTTGTCCTGAAGCTCCGCCGGCGCGGGCCCCACCTTGGGATTGATGGTTTCCGTCCTGTATGCCATTTTTGCCACTTCCTCAAGCACCACCGCGTTATGAACGGCGTCCATCGCGTCCTTTCCCCATGCAAAAGGGCCATGGTTCCTGCAAAGGACCGCCGGCACCGCCATAGGGTCTTTTCCCATGCGTGCAAATTCGTTCACTATCAGATGGCCGGTATTTTCTTCGTAAGCCGCCTCGATTTCCTCTTTTGTCAGGCATCTTACGCAGGGAACTTCACCGTAAATGTAATCGGCGTGGGTCGTTCCATAGCAGGGAATTGACCTCCCCGCCTGCGCCCAGCTTGTGGCGTATGAGGAATGGGTATGGACTATGCCGCCCACTTCCGGGAATGCCTTATAAAGCTCCAGATGAGTCGGCGTGTCGGAGGACGGATTCAAGTCCCCTTCTATCTTATTTCCCTCCAAATCCATGACCACCATACACTCCGGCGTCAGTTTTTCATAATCAACGCCGCTGGGCTTTATCACAAACAGCCCCTTTTCCTTATCCAGCCCGCTCACGTTTCCCCATGTAAAGGTCACAAGACCGTAATAAGGCAGCTTCATATTCGCTTCATAAACCTGTTTTTTTAATTCTTCTAACATAAATCCCCCTCTATAAACTGTCCACAGCCGCATGTTCGATGGAAAGCCCGGCCATGTAACGCTTCATAAACTTCTCGAAGCCCGCCACGTCCTCCGCTTTCGGCTCTAACTTGCTTCCGGCCTGACCCGCAAAAATCTTATTATTCAGATATGCTTCCAGCGTTTCGTTCTCTTCCTTATTTTTCATGTAAGCGGCAAGCAGGGCAATCCCCCAGGCTCCGCCCTCCCCGGCGGTTTCCATAACGGAAACGGAAGAATTAATGGCCGCCGCCGCAATGCTCTGGCCCACGCCCCTGGTCTTGAACAGGCCGCCGTGTCCGAACATTTCATCCACTTTTACCGCCTCTTCCTTGAACAGCAAATCCAGCCCTGCTTTCAAAGCGGCAAGGGAGGAATACAGATGGGCGCGCATGAAATTGGCAAGATTAAAGGTATCCTCCGCCTTTCTCACAAACAAAGGCGCTCCCTCGTCAAAGCCTGTCACCGGCTCCCCGGAAACATAATTGTAGGAAATCAGGCCGCCGCAGTCCGCGTCCGCCTCCAGCGCTTCCCTGTAGAGCAGGCCGTAGAGCTCGTTCCTGTCCAGCTTTGCCGCTCCCGGGAGCCTGCCCATGAAGGCCTCGAACAGGTTCACCCAGGCGTTCAGGTCCGAGGTACAGTTGTTGCAGTGCACCATGGCCACGGGGCTGCCGTCCGGGGTGGTGACCATGTCGATCTCCTCATGAACCTTGGCCAGGGGCTTCTCCGTCACCACCATGGAGAAGATGGATGTCCCCGCGGAGATATTGCCGGTGCGCTTCCTGACGCTGTTGGTGGCGGTCATGCCGGTGCCCGCGTCCCCCTCGGGCGGACACATGGGCGCACCGGGCTGCAGGGCGCCTGTGGGATCCAGGAGCTTCGCCCCCTCCTCGGTGAGCCATCCGGCGGTCTGTCCCGCGCAAAGCACCTTGGGCATGATGTCCCTAAGCTTCCAGCCCAGGTTCCTGTCCGCCACCAGCTCATCGAACTGCTCTATCATGCGCGCATCGAAGTCGCAAGCCTCGGAGTCGATGGGGAACATGCCGGAGGCCTCGCCCACACCCAGCACCTTCTCCCCCGAGAGCTGCCAGTGGATATATCCGGCCAGGGTGGTGAAGAACGCCACATCCTTCACATGCCCCTCGCCGCTTAAAATGGCCTGATAGAGATGGGCGATGCTCCATCTCTGGGGGATGTTGAAATCGAATATGGGAAGCAGCTTTTTGCACGCCTCCTCCGTCATGGTATTGCGCCAGGTGCGGAAGGGAACCAGGAGCTTCCCTGCCCCGTCAAAGGGCATGTAGCCGTGCATCATGCCCGAGAAGCCCAGGGCCGCCAGCCTGGTCAGGGGCACGCCGTATCTCGCCTCTACGTCCTGCGCCAGATCCCTGTAACAGCCCCGCAGCCCCTCCCAGACGTCCTCCAGGCTGTAGGTCCAGATATTGTCCTCCAGCCGGTTCTCCCAGTCCCAGTTCCCCTGGGCGATGGGCTGATGGCTCCCGTCCACCAGGACAGCCTTGATGCGGGTGGAGCCGAACTCCAGCCCCAGCACCGTCTGTCCTTCCTGAATCGCTTTCCTGATCTCTTCGCTCATAGTCTACCTCTTTTCTGCCTCTATGCTGATTTATTCTCGAAATTTCCAAAAGCCGCTCCCTGAATCTCTATCTACCAGTATAAAAAAAAGCAGCCGTAAAGTCAATATTGTACCGGAATTCTACATATAATATAGCAACGTTTCCCTTTCAGGTGATTTTTTGAAACAGAATTCCCGCCTTTCCACCAAGCAGCTGCTTTTCGGCCTCGCCTTTCTTCTGGCTTTTTTGGGGCTGACCCTTTTCCTGTTTACATATCAGCGGGACGAAAAGCGCTTCGAAAGCCTTACCACCAAGCTCTTCACGGAGGAGCTGGAGGCCGATACCCTGGACCTCCACTATACGCTGGCGAATCCGGCGGACTTCGGCATCCATGACTATGTGCCCTCCCTCTCCTGCTACAGCGCCGAGAGCATACCGGGCAGCCGGGCAGCCACAGAGAACATGCTGGCCGCGCTGAACGCGCTGGACGCAGATAAGCTCTCCCCGGCGGATGCCAGACTGTGGCAGCTGCTGACCCGCTCCCTGGAGAATTCCCTGGGCCTGAGCGGCTTCCTCTACTATGACGAGCCCCTCTCCCCCGCCTCCGGCACCCAGACCCAACTGCCCATCCTGCTGGCGGAGTACGCCTTCCGCAGCAGACGGGACGTGGAAGACTATCTGGCTCTGCTGGATCAGACGGATGAATACTTCGCCTCCCTGCTGGCCTATGAGCAGGAGAAGGCCGCTGCCGGATTTCCCATGCCCGCAGCCTTCCTCCAGGACGTGCGAAAGCAATGCGACACTATTGTCACATTGCAGGCCCTGGAGGCAGGCACCCATTTCCTGCAGACCACCTTCCAGGAGCGGCTGGAGGAGCTATTCGCCAGGGGCCTTGTCACAGCCGAGGAAGCCGGCCACTATACCGCCCAAAACGAAAGGCTCTTGAAGACCGTGGTGCTGCCCGCCTATGCCAGCCTGGGGGACGGCCTCCTTCTGCTGGAGGATGCCGATGCCCTGCCTGCGGGGCTGGCGGCGCTGCCGGAAGGCAAGGCCTATTACCAGGAGCTGCTGATCTCCCAGACCGGCTCCTACCGCTCCGTCGAGGAGATTCGGCAACTGCTGACGGCGCAGTTTTCCAGGGAATATGAGGCCGTGAAAAAGCTGGCTGCGGAGCATCCCGAGCTCCTCCAATACTATACCCGGGAGACTGCCCCCGGCTTTCCCTACAGGGAGGCCTCCCAGATGCTGCTGGACTTGAAGCAGCGGATGGCGGAGGACTTTCCCCCCATCCCCGGCGGAGCGGTGGACGTGCATGTAAAGGCCGTGTCCGACAGCCTGGCGGACTACTGCGCGCCGGCCTTCTACCTGACCGCGCCCCTGGACGACACCGCCTCCAACACAATCTACATCAACCGCCGGAAGACCCCTGACGGCCTGGAGCTTTACACCACCCTGGCCCACGAGGGATATCCGGGGCATCTCTACCAGACCGTGTACCATAACCGCTCCTCCCTGGCCGCGGGAGAGCGTCCTGCCAGAGAGCTGCTCTGGTACGGGGGCTATCAGGAGGGCTGGGCGCTGTACGTGGAATTCCTGTCCTACCAGTACGCCGCGGAGCTGCTGCGGGAGAACGGCCAGGAGACAGCGGCCCTGGCCGCAGCCCTGGAGGCCCGCAACCGCAGCCTGCAGCTGTGTCTCTACTGCGTCTGCGACGTGCTGATCCACTATGAGGGTGCCTCCTACAGCCAGATAGCAAAGGTGCTGTCCGGCTTTGGCATCACCGACAGCACCTCCATGAAAGCAATCTACAATTACATCGTACAGACGCCCTGCAACTATCTGAAGTACTACCTGGGGTATCTGGAGATCCTCTCCTTACAGGAGGAGGCGAAAGAGCTCTGGGGGGCGGAATATACAGACTACCGTTTCCACAGCTTCTTCCTGGACTGCGGCCCGGCGGACTTTGCGTCCCTGGGCCAGTGGCTGGCGCAGACGGGGTGACCCATGGGCGAGGGCCAGCGTTCTGGCGAGGCGAGGGCAAAGCCCCACCGCAGAAAGCCTCTCCGTGAAAGCTTTGCGATTCCCCTGGCAGACCGGGAAACGCTTCCCTCACAGCGCCCCGCACTCCTCCGCCATGTCCTCCAGATACCCTCTGTCCCACAGCAGTATCTTCAGCTTCCCTGCGGCCTCCACCGCGGGCTGGGTGAAATACTGGTTGGTCAGCACCGCTCCCACCATCCTGTCATAATAGTCCCGACCCGCGTAGGCCTCCTGGACAGCCTTCACCCCCACGGGGGCCGTGTAGCATTTGCACTGGATGGCGTATGTGACGCCGTCCCTGCTGGCCAGGATGTCGACGCCGTAGTCGCCGCTGCCCTTTGTGACCTCCACCTCCTGGAAGCCGCTCTTGCGCAGCAGCTCCGCGCAGTAGTATTCAAACTCATGGCCCTCCATCAGGTCGAAGGCCTCCGGCCGGGCCCGCCTTGCCCTGTGGCGCAGGTAGAGGATCGCGCTGCCCACCATGGCCGCCGCGCATACTATCATGATGACGATTATCGTATTCGTGTCCATATTTTCTTATCTTACCGTTCCTTTTTGTCCCTTTTCCACTCCGGGCCCATGGCTGCCGTGGGCTCGTCCCGCATCTGCGCCCCAGTCCCCCATGCCGTCATTCCCTGGCGCTGTAGTCTATTATACTGCCTGGGGCCGTTTTAGGCAATGATTTTGGCAAAAAGCGTCAGCTCCTGTCCGTGAAATGCATGGCCGCGGCGCTCCTCCTGCGAGCGTTCCCCGCCCCGTCCAGGAAGACTGCCCCCGCAATCTCCGGGGATTTCAGGATTCCGGCGGGCTTCAGGCGGTATTCATAGCTCCACAGATCCCCGGCACTCCTCCAGGAATTGGGGCTCTGGTAGAAATAGACGCCCTGGGTATGGTGCAGCTGGGCGAAGCCGTTCTGGCGGGTGCCGTAGAGCTTCCACTCCACCACATGCTCTCCCGGAACGCAGCGCACCCTGAGGGTGTAGGGCGAGAACGCGATGTTCCCGCAGTCCTTACCGTCCACCAGTATCTTCACCAGCCCGCCCCGGTACTGGGGGACCCGGACGGTGAAGTCTCCCCAAGAGCGCACCTTTGTCCGGTAGGTCAGGTTCCCTGTGTAAAAGGGGAGGCCCTGGGAGGCGATGTCTCCCCAGCCGATCTTCCTGACCGGTTCGGTCAATGTCTTTACCGTGCCACCTATGCGGACGCCGAAATCCCCCAGAAGGTAGAAGTTCTCCAGATTCGTCCGGGGGCCGATGGGCACCGCGATTTCCAGCAGGTTCTCTCCCGGGGCGAAATCCGGCAGGGAGACGGTCCGGATGTCCCTGTCCACGTACCAGCCGTTGCCCACAGGGGGCACATGGATGCCGTTTACCCTGATTTCGGATGTTTCAGGGCATTCCAGGCCCAGCTTCAGCCCCGCCGCCCCAATCTCGCTGGGGATGCGGAAGCGCAGATGGAGGGTGTGCTCCGGCTCTCCGGCCTCCACCAGGTAGGGCTGCACCACCTCCTTGCGGCGCAGGGGGATGCCCAGCTCCCGGCGGGCATGGTTGTCTATCCGCAGCAGCTCGTCCTCGGAATAGTACTCCCCATCATCCAGGGCGTATTCCGCCATGTCCAGGAGCAGCATGTTGGGCTCCTGGAGGGCGATGCCCACTTCCCCGGGGAGGATGTCGGCTTCAGCGCTGTCCCAGGCAGCCGTCCCTCCCGCATTGCCGCAAATGCCCTCTGCCTCCGCTTCATCGTCCGGATTCCCTTTCGCGCCGTCCCAGGCAGACATCCCTCCCGCATTGCCGCAAATGCCCTCTGCTTCCGCTTCATCGCCGGGATTCTCTTTTGCGCCGCCGCAGGAGCTGTCCTCGTCCGCGCCCTCCCGGATTTTTTCCGTTCCCCCTCTGTGGCTGGCGGGGGCCGCTTCCACATGGCAGCCGGACAGAACGCCTGTTTTTTCCTTACCGCTGTCGGCCTGTTCCGCCCGCTGCCCCTCTTCCTCCAAAAGCAGCAGCATGCTCTCGTGGATGTACCAGGGCCGCTCCAGGATAGTCCTGCCCTTGTCATGGCGCACAGCCAGGGGCAGGATATCCCCGGTCATGGTGTCATAGAGGGTCACCTTAAAATCCCCGTTCAGCGTGAAGCGAAGATTCCCTGCCGGATCCACGTCCGGGCTGGCCGGATTCCTGCCGTTGCAGACGAACAGCCACATGTCCCCGCTTTCCTCCCGGCGGAGCTGATGAAGCAGCCCCTCCGCCCTGCGCCCGTCGGCTTTCTGGATATGGAGGAAGCGCTGGCCCTCCACCAGGGACAGGATGGCCGAATCCAAAAGCCCGCAGCGAATCCCCTTTCCGTACAGCGCCGCCGCGGCGTCCGAGGGCCTTGCGTCCACATAGTCCGGGCAGTCCCCCAGGAAGATCAGCTTCCCGCCCTTTTCCGCAAAATCCGTGAGGATCCTCAATGTGCCTGAGCGTATCGTCCTGATCGGCGGGACGATAACGGTCTCATAGGCCATCTCCCCCACCTGCAGGGGACAGGCGCTGCCCACGCACTGCTCCGGCAGCCGGGCCTCGCACAGATAGTCGAAGTCGATGCCGCCGAAGAGCAGCGCCTCCGCCAGATGGGCGAACTGGGCATCCATCTGCTCCCGCAGGGCCGCGGTCTGGTCGCCGGGGCCGAAATAGAGCCAGTAGGTCTCAATGGGGTGCAGCACGGCCACCTTTACCAGGGCCTTCCCTCTGGTCAGCGCCACATTCAGGCGGGCGAAGTGGTCTTCCACCATGGAGAACTCCTCCCACCAGGGGGACTGATAGCTGATGGAGGCCGGATAGTCCCGCTTGGCCTCTCCTTTCATGGTATACCAGGCCAGGTGGGGCACCCGCACCGTGACCCCCAACGCCGCCTGCCAGTCCCCCTGCAGCTTGTATCCCCGAAAGTCGTAGTCCCATCCCGTGACCCCGTAGAGCTCGCTGAGCATGCCCTCCGCCCCGGTCTGGCGCACCATGGACTGGACCTGCTTGGCCGTGGTGTACTCGCGGAAATCGCAGAGCATGTCCATGCCCGGAAGGCCGAAGGACGGATAGCAGCGCATGGCATCCCCTACCGCCTGGGTCTGGTCATAGAGGGAGCCCTCCCCCATCACATGTCCGGTGAGGTAGAGCCCATGCTCTCTGCACCAGCTCCCAATCTGCTCGCAATAGCTCTCCACGAAGAGATTCGTGACCAGGTTCTGGAACCGCCAGCGGGCCGTGGAGAGGCGCCCGTCTGCCCGCTCCCAGAAGAGCTCCGGCAAGGCGTCCAGAAGCTCCTCCCCATAGGCCTGGCGGTAAGCTTCCGGAAGCCCGGTGGTCCAGGGCAGGAAGACATCCTTGGCTTCATCCGCAAAGTCCAGGCATCCCCTGGGGGTGAACTGTGGCTCGTCCGTGAAGATGGCGGGCGCGAGCTTCCCGAAATGTTCCCCCACGTTCCGGGCGTAGGCCTCATGGGTGATGCGGATGAACTCCGCGATGGCCTCCGGATTCAGGGTGTCCACATAGGCCTGGTTGTTGAACCAGGGATCCGCGGAGGCGTATTCCATGTAGGCGTACCAGCGCACTGCGCCTTCCTCCACAGGCTCCTCTTTCGATACCCGACACGCCCCTTCCAGCTTACCGTCCCTGTCCAGCAGGATGTCATAGACTGCCAGGAGCCTCCCGTTTTCCTGGCGGATGTTCTCCTGCCCCCTGCCGGGTTCGGGGGGCGCCGGTTCGGGGAAGGCGCACTCCTCGTAAGGATTCGTGGTGAAGAGCAGGGATTTCCGGGCGTACTCCGGTCTGCCCGCGGTCACCCGCCCCCCCGCGGTGCCGGAGGGCCAGCGGTCCTCGTCGTAGAGCCAGGCCAGCATGTCCATCTCCCTGGCCTTTCCGATGCAGTGCCGGATGGAATCCATGAACTCTTCCTCCAGGTAGGGGCTGTCCATCCCCGTGCGCACATGCATGTGGAACCCGCCCAAGCCCATCTTTTTGAAGACCTGGATCTGTTCCGTGAGCCTGTCCCTGTCCAGCCTGCCGTTCCAGGCCCAGAAGGGCGTCCCTCTGTACTCGCTGGAAGGATTTCTGAACAGCTCTCCGGAAATGTGCTCTGTCTGGTTCTTTTCGTATAGCATGCAGTCTGTCTCCTTTGCTTTTGCGTATTCCCCCACTTCGTAATCTCTGTGGACAATCTGTCTTTCCTCTAGTATGCCATCCCGCACTCCATTCCGCAATGGCATTTTTCAAAATGGATGGAAAAAGGGGAGAATAGAATGGAATAAAATGGAAAATACCCATTGAATCCAATGGATGAACACGCTATACTTACAGTAGTTTCCAGAGTACGGATCCAAGAGAAAGATTGAGGTGTGCAAGCATGCAGGAAGAACATCTGCTCCAAGAAATCATCGCTATCGCAAAGGACTGCGGAAGCATTTTGCTGAGCGCTTCCGATATAGAACGGAAAATCCATCAGAAGGCAGGCAGGGGAAATTTCGTGACGGATTATGATTCCAGGGTACAGGCCATCCTGAAATCCCGCCTGCTGGAGCTGGTTCCGGGAGCCGCCTTCCTGGGGGAGGAGGATCAGATGGACGGCACCGATGTGTCAAAAGGCTATGCCTTCATCGTGGATCCTATCGATGGTACTGCCAATTTCACCAGGAACTATCACGCCAGCTGCATCAGCATAGCGCTGGCGCAGGACGGCCGCCCCGTCCTGGGGGTGGTGCACAATCCCTACCTGGGGGAGACCTTCCATGCCCGGAAGGGCAAGGGGGCTTATCTGAACGGCCAGCAAATCCACGCCTCGGACAGGACGCTGGCGGAAGGATTGATTCTGTTTGGGACTGCCCCCTATGATGAGAAGCTGATCCGGAAATCCTTTGAGGTGGCCTACCGCTATGTATCACGGGCAGAAGACCTGCGCAGGAGCGGCTCCGCCGCCATAGACCTGTGCATGGTGGCCAGCGGCAGGGCGGAATTCTTCTTCGAGCTGGCGCTCTCTCCCTGGGACTATGCCGCAGGGGCACTGATTGTGGAGGAGGCCGGGGGCTTCGTCGGTGACCTGCAAGGCGGGGCGCTCACCTATGACCACAGCCAGGCCGTCACTGCCAGAGCGCCCGGGGTGGAGCTGGTGGATGTGTCGGATGTGCTGGAAAACGATATGCCATGACAAAGCGGAGAGGGTGATTTTCACTAAAAACCGTTTTCTCTTCCCCGCCCCGTTCCTGCCGACAATCGATATGGCCTCCCCCTCATCGACGATGGCGCTCACGTGGTTTGGACCAGGCATGCCTACTTACAGGCATTGCTTTTCGGAGATTCTCCTTTGAAAAGAGCATAAATCTCAGCGTATAACTTTTAAAATCCCTGATTCCATACTATAAACATTGTCACAAAGTATATTTATATCTTCTGAATTATGACTGGCAATTAAAATAACTTTTCTTCTTTTTTTCAGTTCAAGAAACAGTTCCCTCATTTCATTCACACCATGACTATCCAGTCCATTAAACGGTTCGTCTAAAACCAAAAATTCCGGTTCTTCCATAATTGACTGTGCTATAGCTAATCTTTGCCGCATCCCCATAGAATATTTCCCTACATGTTTTTTTGATTTTGGATCAAGTCCTACTTTTTCCATAATGCTTTCTAAATATTGCCTGTTATTCTTATTATTAATCATATATAGGTATTCCAAATTTTTTATTCCAGAATAATTTTTTAAAAAAGCCGGTTCTTCAATAATAATTCCAACCGAAGGAAGAACATCTGCCTGTCTTTCCCGCTTTATACCGTTTATTAGAATCTCGCCTGAATCCAACGACAACAAACCACATATTATTTTGAATAAAACGGTTTTCCCTGCGCCATTTCTCCCTATAATCCCTGTAATCTCTCCTTGTCTGCATTCCATATTGACATGATCCAGCACCTGCGTTTTACCAAAATATTTGCATACATCTTTTACTTTTATATTTTTATCCTTCATAAAATCACTCCTCATCTGTCCAATCCAAATCTTTTATATATATTTTCTTCAAAGAAATGCCACTTAATATAAATACTGAAATTGCTGCCATAATAATTACCGCCGAAAAAGAAGGCGCATTTTTACATACTTTTCCATATAACAGGAGCAAATTCATCCATGAAAACGGCGAAATAAAGCTAATCCATTGCTGGTATAAATACAGATTAGCAAATACAACCGATAAAACGGAAAGAAAAGTTCCCATAAGCACAGCGGTTGTCCTGTTCACGCAGATACTCACAGCAAACATGATCATCCCCACCAATCCGGTAGATATACAAAGGATTATCCCAAATATCAACATGGTCATGAAGGGATCATGTTCGATAATCAATTCATAAGAAAAAGATAATTTCACATTGTATTCCAGCCCTGCATTTGTCATAGCAAGCGAATTATACAATTTCCCCCACTCTGCAGTCCATTCCAGACATGGAAACAACGGCAATATGCTTAAAACCACTTCAATAAATGAAAGCGAAACAGCAGACATCCAAATTCTTAATATTTTAGCATATACCCATTTCTTCCTTCCCTCCCTTATTAATGCATACATTTCGTTTCTTTGCATAAAAGGTATATTAGAGTAAAAATAAATTACAGAGATTCCATATATAAATAGAAAATATACATTTTGTCCAACAAAAGGCAATATCCAAGGCGATGCAGGATAATCCGCAGCAATAGAAAAACGTTTCACTGAATTAATATAGTAATGTAAAATATAAAACTGAAAAATGCAAAAAAACAACAACCGCCTGCTAAAAAAATTATTCACAAAATCCTGCCACACATGTTTTGTTTTATTCACAGATTTTTCTCCTCAACTTTCTAATTAAAAGTTTTCTAAGCAAAACCACATTGACAGCCGCTATCATAACCACTAGCAGCAAGGACAAATAATCATTTAGGAAAATATTATTTGAAGGTGAAAAAACAGTAGCCAAATTCAGTGTCCCAGAGGAAGCTGTCGACAAAATGTAATCCACAAAATAATACTGAACCATTGGTGCCGATAACACAAGCATACGGTTTGAAATGAACATGGAAAGATAAGCTGCCCATAAAGATAAAATTCCTGCAAGCACACTGTATTGGATTCCGTAACAGAAATAATACAAAGAGTACCATTTATGTATTAAAAAGAATCTCAATCCCCCGGCATGTATGATATGATCATATTGCAAACCAGATACATCCACCCATGCTAATTTGAAATGCATTATATTTGCAAATAAAAATATACCAAATGTAACAGAAAGCATCGTCACAGAAAAGATACTGAATATCCGGGCAGAAACATACCCTTCAATATCCCCGCGAATCACTTGCTGCATAACATATTTGTGTTCTATATCCTCACAAAAGCTGTCCGCAAATGCAATGGCTCCGCATACCAGTATCATCATAGACGGCATTCCATACATGACAATAGAAAAAACATAAAGCACATTTGTATCTAACGCAATGCCTTCCAGTGTTGAGAGAAGCAGCACGCCCATCGTTAATGCAATTGATATCACAAGCTTCATCGAACAGACAGACCTCTTTAAGTCTGTTTTAAAATAATAGCAAAATTTTCTCAAGGTATTATCTCCTTTGCCGTCTGTGCATCAATAATGGTCTGAATGCCCTGTTCTTTCTGCTCGCTTTTTTCAATTCCCTTCACAATCCAGACAGGCTTTACATCATATATGCCTGCCCCCGAAGACAGATCCACATAATAACATAATTCTGCCTCTGTTATTTCATACGTCGCATTTCCGAGTATTTGATTATACTTATTTGCCACCGTTTCAGCAATCACATCCACTGCAGCCAGCGGGACTGACATTCCTTCATCAGAAATCTCAAATATTTTTTCAATATCCAGATACTCTATTCCGTCCTTTGATATAAATGCCTGTATTGGAGCATTTGCGTCTGCCATATCTGTAAATATCTCACAGTACACATGATAAAGAGGCAATCCTCTGTATATTTGGTTAATACAGAAATAATAGCCTTCATCTGAGGCAGACCATTGATTTTTATAATTTGCCTGATCAATATTTCCGTCCATGTCTTCATGGTATTCTTGCGACTGCATACAATTATAATCTAATGCATATCCTGTATAACTATGCTTAAACTCTATACCCGCTTCCGTCAAGGTTTTGTCAATAATCTGAAAGGCATCTTCACGACTCATAAAAGGCAACTGTTCTTCTGTGGAGTATAAATCTGCATTATATCGTTCATCTGCCGGATCAAGCACAAAAGAGCTGCGTATATATGGCATTAAATCCCTTTGCATATAAGACATCTGGCTGGAAAGCGGGCCATAAGACAATGTTGTTTCTTCCGGTGTGACATAAGTTGCTGTATTTACTTTTTCCCCATATTCGTTTTTTTCCTCATAGCTGTATACTTCATAATTGTCATTCCCGCTAAATAGCGATCGGAATGCTTGATCCTCATTCACTTTTAACATTCTGGCTTTTGCGGTAATTGGAGGTTCTCCAGCTAAATCGGCATCAACAAGGACAGCCATCTTAAAATCAACATTTCCCATAGCATTGTTATAACTCTCTGGAAATGTGAACTCCGCATCGGATCTATCGTTTTCCACATAAGTTTCTTCCATCTCGGAACTCGTTTCGTTTCGGGCATCAGGCGCTTTGTTTTCAGCAGCCTGTTCCTGTTCCATATTTCCACAGCCAAATAAGGATAGGGAAAAAGCAATTGCCATCAAAGATATTTTCTTTTTCATTCGATTTTCTCCTTTTCAAAAAACAAAAATAACAATTTCTATTATCCTTCTTTGTGCCATAATTTCAACCCGCCTTGCGTGAAACGACATTTTTTGCCCTTTTTTGGTCATTTTACTTCAGCCCAAAATCCACCCCAAAATGTCTTTTCATGCAGTTTCTTTGTATTTTCCTGATCTTTATTGTATAATACAGAGGATAGATATGTAGTATACTGCATAACGCTGAATGCTGCCTAATGTAATCATGCGAATGAACCAGTCA
>OFHB01001456.1_pt1 | contig 13462 bp, 18 predicted proteins | sample 1521881 | NCBI WGS metagenome assembly OFHB01 (sample SAMEA3504090, study PRJEB24116) | mouse gut metagenome | biome: mouse gut; feature: mouse-associated habitat; material: faeces | place: Denmark | collected 2011
CATGCCAGCTCTCTCCAAAAATCACCAGAAGCTGATGCCAATTGGCCATTCGCCCCTTCTGATCATGCAGAAGCTGACGCCAGAAGAATTCCACATCTCCCTGCAGGACATGAGATTCAGGTTCAGATTCCGTTTCCTCGCCGGTTCCTTCCTTTTCCAGACCTGTATCAGCTTCTGATTCTGTGTCAGTCCCTTCCGCCTCCGAGCCATTTTCAGATTCTATTTCCCTATCACCCCCTTCGGTTTCCAAGCCATTTTCCGCTTCCATTTCTTCGTCCGTCTCTTCATCCTCGACTTCATTCACTTCTATACTGTCCCACTGTGAAAAATCGGGGTTGCCTGCCAACAATTGTTTCAGCCATTCCACTGCCTTATCCGGCTCTGTACTTTTCTGATATACCCCATACCCCTCCTTGGAATTCTCAAGGTATGCCGCCAAAATAATTTGAGACCGATAAAAACAGATTATGTGCGTCAACCTGCCGTCAAATCCTTCCACCGGAAGCGGCGGCAGAATCTGGAGAGTAAAACTCCTGTAATTCTGGCTTTCCGTCAGGATGTCCATCTGTTTCCCCAGAAGTTCGGGTGTAACCAGAGAGCTTCTGTTTCCGGCGGTATCCGTAAGAATAAACTGACTTGCCGGCGCCTGTTCCGGCTTTTTATCCGGTCTCACCAGATCACGCACGCCGTCCCATATGCCCCACAATCCAAAGCCCGCCATGCCCAGTCCTGTCAGAAACCGGATGATTCCAATCCCTTCTTTCATCTCGGCAAGGCCTATGACAGCCAGACCAAACCCCAGAAATGCCCCGTAACCTCCCAAGATCAGCGGTATCAGGCGCAGTCGTTTTCCGCCTTTACAGTGTGTTGCTTTTCCTTCCTGTTTTACCCTTTTATCCAAACCCGCTCTTTGCATTTCCCTTCCTCTTTCTCTTTCCACTCTGTTCCCGCTGCTCCGGCGCTTCCCACTCCATCATCCAAATAACATGTCAAAACAGAAAGCAGCTCTCCTGCTGCTGATTTCTTATTTTACCATATTCAGGCAGCTTTTTCCATTGTCTGATGCCTGTAGTACAGCAGTTTTGCTACGCAAATAAAATATGCCCCTATGCCAAACCGGGAAAATGGAGTATAATAGATCTGCCAAAGACAAACTGCCAGGAAACAGGCCGTTTTTCTATCCGTATATGCAGAGAGAAAATGCATACGCTAAAGCCATCGGATTACGCGAACAGACTATGGAGGTGCCTCATGTGGAAATGTCCCAAATGCGGAAAAGAATTTAAGAATACCAATCAAAGTCATTATTGCGGCGAAAAGCCAAAAACCATTGAAGAATATATTCTGTGTCAGGACCCAGGGAAACAGGCAGATCTGTTTCTCGTCAGAAAAACACTTCAGCAGGCGCTGCCTGATGCGGAGGAGCGCATCTCCTGGAGCATGCCCACTTACTGGAAAAAACATAACATTCTCCATTTTGCCGCAGCCAAAGCGCACATCGGCTTTTATCCCGGTCCGGATGCCGTGGCAGAATTTAAAGAGGAACTGCAGAAATATAAAACGGATAAGGGAACCATACGCATTCCCTACGGAAACATTGATACGGACTTGATTCAGAAAATTGCCCTATGGTGTTGGGAGACAGGGCATCATGCCTGATTTTTCCCTCCACGGAAAACTTTCAGATCTGCCAAACGGGAGAAGAAATTTCTTTCTGTCCCTCTCAAAAAACAGGAAACCTTTTCCTGATTTCCTGTTTTGATGTGCCATTTTGTATATAAAGCCACTTTCTCAAAGGTACTGTTTATAGGGGTTATAGGGATCTTTGCCGCCCCCCGGCTGTTTTGCTATTTTATACCATCAGCAGCATTCCCCTGCAGACTTTTCAGCATTTGCAGAGTATCGTCTATATTATTCATATGCCATGTACCGGTTGCTCCCATAAATGCGCTGACCCCTTTTTTCGGCGACAGCAGACGTATTGTATCTGTATCCGTCGTAATTGAAACCCTATAATTCGTTCCTTTCTCTGTGATTTCTACGGATTGGATGGACGAATAGGATAACTGCAACGCTACCTTATTTTCCAACGTATAGTATGCGACAGTCCCGGCAGCAACATGCATATGCATTGGAATAAAGACCAACTCATTCTTGCACATCTGCAGAATATAAGGCTCTGAACTAAAGAAATGTGCCAACTTATCCCCTAAATTATCATTTGGCGCATATTCCACAAGGATTGCTCTGTTCCCCACAGGCTCTAAGCCTATCTCCACGAGATACTTACGCCCAGTTTCGTCTAACGTCATTTTTGCCATTTTTAATATCCTCCTATATTGTTGTGAAGTGTATTCCGCTTCTATACGAAGTATAATTTATTTCCGACTATATGTCAAGTATTTCTTACATTTAGAATCAAATAAATAGCCATGCTCATTTTGGGTATTCTGTGCATGGCTTAATCTGCTATGGGTGCAGGTTATCTGATTTTCCTCAAAATCAGCAATGCAATATCAGCAGTTAAAAGAAAAAGAGTATAAACTGTCTGTATACCATTTGCCAACCGGACGATATTATCCATACACCACTCTAAGGAATATCCGGTTATATTCAGAAGAAAAAACAGCGCGATAAAGGCAATCAAAGAAGCTGTAGCAATCAGCCCTCGCCCTCTTTCATCCTTTCCCTCTTTTGAAAAATAGAAAAATACAAAAAAGCCCAAAAACAGGAATCCAAGCACTGCATTCACTTTCATAAAAATTCTGCTGTCAAATAAAATAGTCAACCATTCAGCCATTTACTGATCCTCCTTAAAGTCAAATAACTCTTCAATCGTCACCCCAAACACTTTTGCTATGCTGTAGGCCAGCAGCATGGAAGGATTATAACGATTTCGTTCAAGCTGCATAATTGTCTGCCTTGATACACCCACCAAATCGGCAAGCTCCTGCTGCGTCATTCTATTTGCAGCTCGATATATATGAATCTTACTGTCAAATTGATATTTATTCTTATTAGCCACAGACGCACCGCCTTTCATTGTTTTTCATTTCCTGTGCGGTTATAAACATAACATGTTTCCTGCATTGAGAGTTCTTTATCCTAAATGCTGACCGGTGTGTTCAAAATGGCTGCCGTCGCAGAAATCGTCCATATTGTATAATCCATTTGCCTGCTTTACCGTCCATACCGCTGCCTCAATTGCCCCCTCTGCAAAAGCTTCTCTGGATGATACCTGATGCCTGAATGTCACTACTTCATCTTTGCTGTTTGCAAAGACAACCTCATGCTCCCCGAATATATTTCCGCCCCGTACACTGCAGATCTTCACTTTTTCTTTGTGGATGTTTTCGTTTGCCTCCATAAGCGCAGCTTTTATCATAAGGGCAGTCCCACTGGGAGCATCCTTTTTCTGATTGTGGTGATACTCTATGATCTGAATATCCGTATCCAGGCTTGTCCTCTTCGCATAAGCTTTCAAAACAGCAATAAAATCATGCAGTGCAACGCTGAAATTTCCTGACATGAAAACCGGGAGGACAACACCCAGTCTGCCGATCTTTTCTATCGCTTCGGCAGAAAACGCCGTGGTGGCAATGACAAGGGCTTTTCCCATCCTCTCATATTTGAAATAGCTGTCATTCATAAAGGTCTCGGCATTGGTGCAGTCAATAAAAACATCACAGTCCTCCGCAGCCTCTATATCATCAATGATGGGCAAGTCCCATTCGCCTCCCACAAGCTCCGATATCCTCTTCCCTACAAACGGATTTCCCTTTCTGGCCACGGCATAACTGATTTCGACGTCTTCTCTATGTAACGCACTTTTCATAATGGCACTGCCCAGTTTCCCGGTACACCCAACAATTGCTAATCTCACCATATTCAACCTCTTTCATTGTGTCTTCAAATCCAAAACTGAAATTCGCTGCTCATTCCATTTTATCCTATCCATTCCCTGCTGCTCCGCTACTGTTCCATGTTTTCCCCCGCAATATCTTGACTTTTCCTCTTCTGCCGCGGCCGCTAAATGGGAAATTATTGATTTTTATTATGCTCTTTTAATGTGGACAATACATCTGTAACCGTCATTTGCAGGTCATCCGGAATTTCTTTTCTTGCCGAAAGGATTGCAAAGCATGCTTCTTCGTCCTCTGGTTCCGCAAGAAATTGCGGCATGTCAATTTGAAGCGTTTCACAGACCATTTTCTCAAAAGAAAAGTAATTAACTGTATCTCTGGTTCCCACATGAAAAATTCCGTGTAAATTATTGTCGAAAACATACTTTGCGTAGTTCCCTATTTGTTTCGCATGCGTTACATTTATCCTGTAATTGGGGTAAGTACGATAAGGCTCTTTATTACGGCTATACCGCTTCAATTGTTGAACTCTTGGACAATCGTTACTCCAGACTGCAGCCAATCGGAAAATTATCAGCCGGTTTTCAAGTATTTTCTCCAACATACTCTCACAATCCCGTTTGAAACTACCGTAATCGGATTCCGGCATCGGCAAATCATTTTCTGTCCAGGGCCTGGATAAGTTGCCATCAAATACATTCGCTGTAGATATATACAATAAACGTTTCTTTTCCACAGCCACCCACTCCGCTAATGTCCTATGAAAACTCATTTGTGACTGATAATTTCCACGAATAGAAGAAATTACAATTTCCGGGTTTTCAAGAGCTAGAATTTCCACTAATTTATTTGGTTCTTCTATCCTCAATTGATAGCCGTTTTCCGGAACATAATGTCCCGCTGTCGGTATCATTTGATAGTTGTCGCCCAAACCCGGAACAATTGATTTCCCTACCAAACTGTTGCCGCCAATCAGCAAAACTTTCTTTTTCATTTCGCACTCCTGATATTCCAATTTATCGATGACTTATTATAACACTTCATTTCTGAAAATAAAATAACTTTCTCTGCAGCGCATACCTCTTTTTCGATTTCTTGCCTCTTTACCATGCCCTCTGTGCAAGTTCTTTTTGCGCTTACCGAACGGCTTCCAGGTACGGTTAGGCGCACTTTATATACGGGCCTGTTCAACACCAGTCATCTGTCAGCAGGAGCTGACAGGTGACCGTGTGCAATCGAGCAGGGGAACGGAAAAGAGGAGCAGAATCCTCCGCCCCTCTGAAAATCGTCCTGTTATGCCATTTTTCCCTGAAATCAGTAGTTCTCTGCATGTACCTCGAAATAGCTCTGGGGATGATTGCATGTGGGGCACACCTCCGGAGCCTTTGTCCCAACTACAATGTGACCGCAGTTGCGGCACTCCCACACCTTCACCTCGCTCTTCTCAAATACGGCTGCCGTCTCCAGATTCCGGAGCAGCGCCCGATACCTTTCCTCATGATGCTTCTCGATTTCTCCTACCAGGCGGAACTTGGCCGCAAGCTCCGGAAAGCCTTCCTCCTCTGCCGTCCTGGCAAAATCCGCATACATATCCGTCCACTCAAAGTTTTCTCCCTCTGCAGCCGCAGCAAGGTTCTCCTTCGTATCGCCGATACCGGCAAGCTCCTTGAGCCACATCTTCGCATGCTCTTTTTCGTTTTCCGCAGTCTTCAGAAACAGGCCTGCAATCTGCTCATAGCCTTCCTTTTTTGCTGCGGAGGCAAAGTATGTATACTTGTTCCTGGCCTGGGATTCCCCCGCAAATGCTGCCTCCAGATTCTTTTCTGTCTGCGTTCCCGCATACTTCGTTGTTTTCATGTCTTTTCCTCCTGGTAGTATTATAATATAGTTAACGGCGAATGTTTTGCCGTTAGCTTATAACTTGCCAAGACGGTCTGCTGCCGCCGGATTTTGCCGGAAGGCTACCGCAGGTAAGTATGAAGTTGTTGTCCTTTCCGCAAAAGGAATTCCTTTCTGCAAAAGGAATTTAAGAATACCACCGGGGGGATGGATTGTCAAGGCTGAATGTGATAAAATAAGTAAAATATCGATGGGAGAGAAATTCCGGGATGAAACGTGAAATAGACTTAAGTGAAATTTCAGACGGCAGGTTATATACGTCTAACGATATGGTAAAGATCGGGTGCAATGACTGTGCGGGCTGTTCGGAATGCTGCCGGATGGTGGGGGATACTATTTTGCTTGATCCCTATGATGTGTTTTGGTTGGAACAGGGTTTGAAGGCCGGGTTTGAGGAGCTGATGGCGTCATATCTTGATCTTCGGGTGGTAGACGGGCTGATCCAGCCGCACTTAAGGATGCGCCCGGAAGAGGGCTGTGTCTTTTTAAACAGGGAAGGGAGATGCGCCATCCATGGATACAGGCCGGGGTTCTGCCGTATGTTCCCTATGGGGCGGATCTATCAGGAACAGGGATTTCGGTATTTTCTGCAGGTCCACGAATGCCCTTACCCAAACAAAACAAAGGTGAAGCTCCGCAAATGGCTGGGGATTCCGGCGCTGGAATCCTATGAACAATATATCCGCGACTGGCATATGTTTGTAAAGGAATTGGTGATGATCGTGGAGGGAACAGAAAATCAGGAGATCGTCAAAAATTTGAATATGTATGTGTTGAACCAATTTTATGTAAACCAATATGACGTGGAAAAAGACTTTTATCCTCAATTTTATGCAAGGCTTTCGGAAGCAAAGCCGGCGGCAGCAATGTACAGATAGGGTATGACAGGCTTGTTTAGAAAGGTATGGGTATCACGATGAAGCAATTAGAGTCGTCAATGCTGTTCCATTCCATCACGGAACAGGAACTGGAACGGATATTAAAATGTTCCAAATCAAGGATGAAAAAGTATCCCCAGGGCAGTTACATTTTTGAACAGGAAGGGCTGCCGACCAAATTGTTTTTACTGCTTGAGGGGCAGGTGCAGATCTGCAAAGATTTTACTTCCGGCAAGCGGGATGTGCTTTATCTGGTGGAGGAGGGCAATGTATTTGGGGAAATCTTTCTGTTTGGTGACAGGCGGCATTACTGGTATGATGCGGTGGCGTCCAAGGATGTGACGGTGTTAGAGGTGCCCTGGGATTTCTTTTATCACTTTTGCTCTAACGCCTGTGACCACCATAAGCAGCTGACACAGAACATGCTGGAGATCTTGTCAGAAAATAATTTTAAGATCACAAGGAAGCTCCATATCGTCAGCACTTCGTCTCTGCGCGAACGGATCGCAATCTGGCTGATTGACTCCATGGATGAAAAAGGAGTGGTGGAGCTTAAGATGAACCGGGAACAGCTTGCGGATTTTCTGGGGGTGGCAAGGCCCTCTTTGTCAAGGGAATTGATGCGGATGCAGGCGGACGGGCTGGTTTTAGTATCTAAGAAGACGATCACGGTGTTAGATAAAGAGGCAGTGGAGCTTTTATATGATTGATGGGGGAGGTACCAATAGCGGGAAGTTTCAGGCAGGTAGACTGGCATGTGCTGGTTTACCTGTTTTTTCTGGCATTTCATGAACCGAATCGGGCAACATAGGTAAGGGGGCATTGCCGGCAGTAAAGGATTATGCTATCTTAATAACACGTTTGGAAAGGGGATTTGGGTTTGAAGATTGAGATTAATGTGAATGAAGGATACCGGGATACGGAAATCAAAATCTCCTGCGCCCGTCTTACGCCTGAGATTGAAAAGATTCTTGCCACGCTGCGGATGCTGAACCGGCAGCTTACGGCATACCGGGAAGGGGAAACCTATCTTCTGGACGTTTCCGAGGTGATCTATGCGGAGTCCATAGACAGGAAGACCTTTGTTTATACGGGAAAAGAGGTATATGAATCCGGGTTTAAGTTATATGAGCTGGAACAGCAGTTGGAGGAATGCGGTTTTTTCCGGGCAAATAAATCCTGTGTGGTGCAGCTTAGATGCATCCGGTCGTTAAAAATGGACCTGAACCGGAAGATCAGGGCAACTTTGGAAAACGGGGAACAGATCATGGTTTCCAGGCAGTATGCGGAAGAATTAAAGAAGAAATTGGGGGTGAAATAAATGGAAGAAAAGAAAACGGTTTTTAGCTACCTGGCAAATATCTTTATGATATTCGGGGTTACAGTGCTGATCATATCGGTATTAACGGTGCTGTGCGGGGAAGAAGCCAGAGAAGTGTCCACGATTTTTGCGTTGGGGGGAAAGGGGATTCCGGTGGTCACGATCCTGCAGTTTTTCCTGACCTCTGTATTGACCGCAACGATTAATATGATTCTTTTTTCGGATGGGCTTATCAGGAAAGTTCCGTTATGGTGCAGGACGGTGTTTATGCTGCTGGCGGAAGTAATCATGGTGGTTATTTTTGTGGCAGCTTTTGGCTGGTTTCCTATGGATATGTGGGAGCCGTGGGTGATGTTTTTTGCCAGCTTTTTGGTGTGTTTCGGGGTCAGCGTAGGGGTCACGGTGCTGAAGGAGAAAATGGAAAACCGGAAAATGGAGGCGGCTTTAGAGCGGATCCGAAAGGAAGGGTATGGGTATCAAGATGGGAACAGCAATTGAACTTATGGACATCCGTCACAGATTTGCGGGTAAGGTGAGCGGAGGATTGGAAGAAAATGAAGTGTTAAGGGGAATCAACCTGAAAGTTTATTCCGGGGAGATTTTCGGGCTGCTTGGACCATCCGGTGCGGGGAAGACCACGTTGATCAAGATTATGACAGGGCGGCTTAAGCCATCCGGCGGCCGGGTGTTTTTGAATGGAAAAGAGCCGGGAGTATCCGCCAAAAGAGCGCCTTACGCCAGGGCAGGCCGTGAGAGCGGGAAACGTATCGGGATGATGATGGATGATTTCGGGCTCTATGACCGTCTCTCCTGTGTGTATAATCTTGTTCTGTTTGCGGATATTTATGGCGTTGGCAAAAAGCGGGTGGATGAGGTACTGGAAGGTGTGGGTTTGAAGGATGCCAAAAAGCGGCCGGCAGCGGATCTGTCAAAGGGCATGAAGATACGGCTTTGTTTTGCAAGGGCGATCATGGCGGCGCCGGAACTGCTTTTTCTGGATGAACCGGCCACGGGACTTGATCCGAGAACGGCAGCGGAGATCCACCGCCTGATCAGGAAGGAAAAGGAGCGGGGGACAACGGTATTCCTTACCACCCATAACATGGAAGAGGCGGCAAAGCTTTGTGACCATGTGGCACTTTTAAATGAAGGAAATATTGTGGAATACGGGGAACCTGAGGAGATCTGCCGCAGGTACAATCATCAGCATAAGATTAGGATACGTTTTTACAATGGGGAATGCGAAGAATTAGGGAGCGGCGCCGGGGAAGCGGACAGGATTGCGGAATATTTCAGGCGGGGGCTGGTGGAGACCATCCATTCCACGGAGCCTGATTTGGAAACCGTGTTTATGGAGCTGACCGGCAGGAGGTTACTGTGAAAATTAATTTTTCACAGACAAATTTGTGCCTGCGCCCCAAATTGCAGGCTTTTGAAAACAGGGAGAATTACGATGAGGTTTATCAATATAAAGGCAGTGTTTGGAAAACAGATCAAAGAGACTTTGAAAAATAAAGAAGTACTGGTGCAGTTTTTGATGTTCCCGCTTCTTACGGTGATCATGGAAAATATGATCCATATAGAAGGAATGCCGGAACATTATTTTACGGGCATGTTCTCTTCTATGTATGTAGGCATGGCGCCCCTTGTAGCCATGGTGTCAATCCTTGCGGAAGAAAAGGAAAAGGGAACGCTGCGGGTGCTTTTGACGGCGGATGTGAAGGCGGCGGAGTATCTGACAGGAGTGGGCAGCTATGTTTGGGCGGCCTGTATGCTGGGAAGCCTTGTGTTTATGGCAACGGGCGGATATAAAGGAACGGAAGCTCTATTTTTTCTTGCGGTAATGGGAATCGGAATTTTTATTTCACTGGTATTTGGGGCAGCCATCGGTGTGGCATGCAGGAACCAGATGGCGGCAACTGCCGTCAGTGTGCCGGTGATGCTGGTGCTTTCTTTCCTGCCTATGCTGTCTTCTTTTAATAAGACTTTGGAAAAAATGGCAAAATTTGTATATACGCAGCAAGTCAGCCTATTGGTAAATCCAGCAGCTGACAAACTGATAGATATGGGAAATATAGGTATTATTTTGATAAATATCTTTATTGTTACCGCATTTTTTGGATATGCATATCAAAAATCCGCATTTGATTAAAAATAAAATTTATTTTGTAACTATAGTTACGGATTTTTTTCCCCTAAGCAGTTACAATGTGTTTAAATCAAAACAAACATTCATTGCTTGAAAGATACAGGGAAAAGAAAGGAGAACTCATCATGACAAACACAGCACAGGTTGATAACTTAGTAAATCTTTTGGACGGATATGCTTCTAAGGGAGGCCATCACTTAAATGTTAACGTTTTAAACAGGGATATGCTCCTTGACGCACAGAAGAACCCGGAGAAATATCCTCAGCTTACCATCCGCGTATCCGGTTATGCGGTAAACTTTATTAAATTGACACCGGAACAGCAGGCGGATGTTATTTCCAGGACTTTCCATGAGGCTATGTAGTGATTGCTGCATATAGTAAAAAGCATAAGATTGAAAGAGACGGCATAGCTTTCGGGCTATGCTGTTTTTGTGTAGGATAAAAGAAAAACTTATTGACAACATGAAATATATTGACTATAATGTGATTGTTCAATAAGTACAGTTATAGGCACGCTTGAGAAAGCAGGATGTTGAAACGTGGAAATCATTATCAGCAACAATGCAAACAAGCCAATTTATGAACAGATACGAGAAAGGAATGGTCTTGGTATGGAAAATATTTTGGAGCTGCAACAGGTTTCTAAAGCTTTTCCCAAGTCGGGATTTTGGCTGAAAGATGTGACCTTTTCCCTGCCTTATGGGGCGGTCATGGGATTTGTCGGGGAAAACGGCGCAGGGAAGACGACCACGATCGGATGCATTTTAAATACCATAAAGAAAGACGGCGGAACGGTGAAACTGTTCGGCAGGGAAATGCTGGATCGGGATACGGACATGAGAGAGAAGATCGGCGTTGTCTATGACGGGGATAATTTTCCTTCTCATTGGAACGCAAAACAGCTTTCCCAGGTGATGGCAGGGCTCTACCAAGGATGGGATCACGGGTTATTTCAAAAGTACCTGACGGAGTTTCAGCTGCCGGCAGGACAGAAGATCAGGCATTATTCCAGAGGGATGACGATGAAGCTGGCCCTTGCGGCAGCTTTGGCCCATCATCCGAAGCTGCTGATCCTGGATGAGGCGACCAGCGGACTTGACCCGGTCATGCGTGATGAAATGCTGGATGTCTTCTTGGATTTTGTGCAGAAGGAAGACCACTCTATTTTACTTTCGTCTCATATTACAAGTGATCTGGAAAAGGTTGCGGACTATATTACCTTTATCCACGAGGGGAAGCTGGTGATGACGGTGACCAGAAATGACCTGGTATACCGTTATGCGGTCCTTCGTTGCAAGGAAAGCCAGTTTAAAGCCTTGGACCCGGAGGATATCCTTGCCTACAGGAAACGGGATTTCCAGATTGACGTGCTGGTTTCGGACGGAAAAGAAGCGCAGCGTAAATACGGGGAGATTGTGGCGGACCATGTATCCGTTGATGAGGTCATGCTGCTGTTGGTGAAAGGGGAACGGTATGAAAGGGCTTCTTAAAAATAATTTTTATGCCGCATGGGCAAATGCCAAAGTGTTTGTTGTTTTCTTGTTTTTATTTGGGGCTTTTACGGTGGCGGTGGTCAGCCAGTCTTTGGTGATCGGTTTTGTGCTTACGGGGATAATCGGATTTTCGGTGAATGCGGCGGCTGTCACGAAAAACGAGTTTGTCTCCAAATGGGGAAAATACAAATTGACCCTTCCGGTCAGACGGGCGGATATCATAATAAGCCTGTTTTTAAACCTGGCAGCCTGGATGCTGGCCGGCATGGTCTTTGCCGTGGCGGTAACAGGTTTATCATGGCTTTTGCACGGATGTCCTTTTGATAACTCTATCGATATGCTTTCCATGTTTGCGCTGGGAATCAGCATGAGCTTGTTTACGGGGGCATTGTTTTTTCCGCTGTTTTATTTAGGCGGAGAGGAAAGAAGCGAAGTGTTTTTGGTGATTTCTCTGCTTTGCGCTTTTGGCATTGATTTCACGATTATCAGTGTATGGAATGAGCTGGCACAGCCGGGGATCCGGTCGATCGTAATGGGAGCCGCCGTATTGGTGGGGTGCTCGCTATTGGCATTTGTGTTATCCTGCCCGCTGACGGTCCAGATCTTTAAGCGGAAGGAATATTAAAGAAAAACAGCGGTTGCAACTAATAGTTGCCATATAGTTGGTAGAGTGCAACCGGATAAATTGATATATTATTGCTATCAAAATCAGACGGAGGTTAGCAATATGAATAAAGATCAATTGGCGGAAAATCTTATGTACTATCGTAAAAAGAAAGGACTGTCACAGGAAAAAGTTTCTGAATATTTGGAGGTCAGCCGTCAGGCTGTAACCAAATGGGAAGCCAATACTTCCAGACCAAGCTCCGGCAATCTGATCAAGTTAGCGCAGTTATTTGAAGTTGATGTTGAAACATTGCTGGGGAATGGGAACAAGGAAAAAACATCAACGCAAGGTGAAATATCAGTAGGAAAAATGCCATGGGTTTTTATAGGAATATCTGTTTTGTGTATATTGGCATATATCATTCAAAGTGCATTAACGGATATTTTTAGTGTTGGGATATTCATCTGTATGTTTATTCTATGTATTCCAATACAACTGTTCCTGCATATCTATTTTTCCAATGCGATAAAAAATAATGCTTTTAACGGAATGGCAGGATTTGATGACAAGATAGAGTATAATATTTTTGAAGTGAAGAAACTGCTTGTACAGATTAATTTGCATATTGGAATCATGTCTACTGTATATATTTTTCTGCTTTGTGTGATAAATGGGGTAAATTTGAAAATGCAATGGTTTAATGGCGTCCTGCTCGTTGCATATATACTGAATTTTATCACAAGCATAGAAATGAGCAACTACAAAATGATAGATAAAATCTATCGCAGAGAAGATGACAGGAAACGTGCCAAACGCAGTATTCCAGTAACTGCAATATTTTCTTTGATACTATGTGCAGGGATAGGAATGGCGGTTATTGTATTTGAAACAAAGGGAATTGAGAATAATACACTGCCTGCGATGAAAATATGTGGATTGCTACTTTTGGGTATAATGAGTGCAACCACTGGATTCTTATTTGAAAACAGCAAAATAAAAAAGTGGAATCCTGCAAATACAAACTATAGAACAAATAAAGTAAGTATAATCAGTTTGCTTATATGTGCGATAATGTATGGGCTGATGTGTGTTGTATAAGATATGTGGAGCATTTTTCTGATTTATTTGTAAATATTAAATAAATATGTTATTTAGAAGAAAGTTGAAAAAATTGAATATTGTTTACCTTTAGGCAGCGATTATCTTAACAGACAATCCGCTGCCTTTTTTATTTTCAGAAACTACTAAC
>OFHB01001459.1_pt1 | contig 13458 bp, 14 predicted proteins | sample 1521881 | NCBI WGS metagenome assembly OFHB01 (sample SAMEA3504090, study PRJEB24116) | mouse gut metagenome | biome: mouse gut; feature: mouse-associated habitat; material: faeces | place: Denmark | collected 2011
CCCCCATTTTCCCCTATGAGGGCAGCGGCGAAGAGGCCATGGAGGACGAGGATGTGGAGCAGATGGGGGACAATCCCTATGTGCTTGCCGGTGAGCCGGCGCCCCTTTTCTATGGGGCGGACTGGGACGAGGCCAGCACCATTGGCGGCTTCCCTTTCTGGATCCAGGACTGGGAGTACACTCCATGTCCCGACTGCGGCAAGCCCATGAAGTTTGTGGCCAAGCTTTCCTGGGAGATGCTGGACTTCATGGAGGGCAACTGCTATGTGGAGGTATGCCCGGAGTGCCAGGTGGCCTCCATGCACCACCAGCAGACCTGACAAAAATCAGCTATTTTCCGGCAGTTCCCACAGAGAAAGAAAGGGGGAATCCGATGATATATTTCACAGCAGATCTGCATTTCCATCATGACAAGATCATCCGCCACACGAGCAGGCCGTTCCATAACGCGGACGAGATGGACAGGGCCTTGATAAGAAACTGGAACGGCAGGATAGGGCATGATGACGACGTGTATATCCTGGGAGACTTCACGATGAAGGGCGCAGAGGTGGCATGCGCCTGCCTGTCGTCGCTGCCAGGCAGAAAGCACCTCATCCGCGGCAACCACGACAATTTCCTGGACAGCCCCGGCTTCGAACCGTCGCTGTTCGCGTCCATACAGGACTATGCAGAGATGACATATGCGAATGTGCGCTTCGTGCTGTTCCATTATCCCATTCTGGAGTGGAACGGCTACAGGAAGGGCGCAATCATGCTCCACGGGCACCAGCACAACCACAAAGATTACAATAGCAAGAACCGCAGGGATGGGATTCTGAGATATGACGTGGGCGTGGACGCGAATGATATGGCGCCCGTAAGCGCGGAAGAAATCATCAGGTTCTTCAGCTGACTGTATTTCTTGAAAAAAGGGAATAGCCGCCCTGCTACGCTAAAGTGAGGCGGCTATTTCTGTCGTCATAATGCAATTGTGTCCATAAAACTTCTGCTGATGGTTAATTCCCGGCGCTTCCCAGGGATGCGGGATCCGCATGGTACACAATGTTCATCGCACCGCCCGCCGTATAAAGGTATTCGATATTTACGGCATCTCTGTCGATTTCGTTCCCCCAATGGCTGGGAACAGCGACGCCAGGCGGATAAACCGTATACCGTTCACCCTCGTTAAATATTATCGCAATGGAGCCGTCCGCATTCTGCGTAACGGAAGACGGGCTGCGTCCGTCAGTCTCGCCTCCTGTGACAACGCCGTTTTCATCCAGCGTTATCGGATTGCCTCCGCTGTAATAATTAAAGGAAGGTCCAGAGTGAGCAGGTCGCTGCTTTCGTCATAAGTCAGCCGCAGGGAGTAGTTCTGCATACCGGCTCCTTGTCCCAGGTACGGTAAAGACTGGTACCACTGAGCCGAAAAGTACAGGGCTCCGTCCTTGTACTCCGTTTCTGACATGGGACAGGTGTACAGCTTGGCATCTAACTGCAAGGCATTCTCGGTGATACCGATATAATTCGGGCGAGTCATGCCTATGGTGACATCGCTGTCAACGAGCCCCTTCCTGTCCCAGTAGCCCTGAAACTGAGCCAAAGCATTGTCTCCTTTCCCGCCTGTGCCCCGGGAAAAGAGCAGCAGCAGAACCACCACGGCCAGGACGGCGATGCCGATGAGCTTGTAATTACGTTTGAGCATGGCGAGAGCCTTCCCCTGGGCGGCGCTCCCGGCGGCACCCTAGAGCGCAGGCCCTGGAGCGGAAGAGCCCTTGGGTGTCTGGGGCGTCCCTTCCACAGAGGCTCCGCAGTTGGGGCAGAACTTCGTGTCGCCCTTGATTTTTGCTCCACAATTTGTACAAAATGCCATTTCTATTTCCTCCGATTTCTGAATCCTAAATTGAGTGTCCTCTCTGAGGAGGCGCAATGGTATGGACTATGTTGTATGCACTTTTTATGGCGTCTTGCGCTTGAAATTCTTTTTTATCAGAACCACCGCCGCTATCACTACAATGGCGGCCGCCAGCACCGGAACAATAGGGAATCCGCCGCTCTCTTCGTCCTCCTCTTCCAGCCGCACGGATACTGTGGTAGAACCGGAATCACTCCCTGTTTCCGGTTCGGCGGCAGACTCTGAAGAAACAGCTTCTGTTTCCTGCCCTTCAGGAGATTCAGAGGAATCGGCTTCTGTTTCCTGCCCCTCAGGAGATTCAGAAGAATCGGCCTCTGTATTCGGCTGCTCTGTAGAAAAAGAGAACCGATTTGCCTTCGCAAAGCTCTCAGCAAAGCTTCCCGCTTCTCCGTAAATAGTCAGATTTGTACAACCCTGAAACTCTCGTGCCGCTATGAACTCCACACTGGACGGAATGACGACGCTGGTCAGATTCTCGCAGCCGTAAAATGAGCCCATGAGCTCCGTCATACTGGATGGAATCGTCACACTGGTCAGGCCGTCGCAGTCCGCAAACGCGGACTCACCGATGGACGTTACACCCTCCGGGATGTCCAGGCTGGTCAGACTGTTGCAGTAATGGAAGGCGCTGCCGCCAATCTCAGTCACGCTGGACGGAATCGTAATGTCAGTCAATTCATAGCATCTGTAGAATGCCTGAGGCGCAATCTCGGTCAAGCCTTCCGAAAGATCCACGGTGGTCAGGCTATAGCATTCATAAAATGCAGAATCCCCGATCTTCCTCATGCTGCCCGGGGTAGTCACGCTAACCAGGTTTTCGCTTCGCGTGAAGCACCTCGAACTGATTTCGGTCACGCCATCCAGAAAAACGGCACTGGACAGGTTATGGCAACGTTCAAATGCACTTCCGCCTATCTCTGTCACAGTGCCGGGAATGGTTATTTCGGTCAGGCCGCTGGCACAAAATGCTTCTGCTCCAATCACGGTCACGCTGTCAGGAATCTCAATGCTGTACAGGGTCTGGCAGAGCCCAAATGCATTTTCTCCAATCTCAGACACACTCTCCGGGATAGTCACGCCGGTCAAGCTGCTGCCGGAGAACGCGCTGCTGCCAATCTTGGTTACGCCATCCGGGATAATGATACTATGGTCGGAGCCTGTATATCGCTTCAGAACCCCTTCCTCTATCTCGAAATCTTCCCCCGCCGCCAGAACCGGCATCGACATTCCCAGGCACATGAACAGCGCCAGAGGTCTCAAAAGTGCTGTAATTCCCTTTGCTTTCATTTCTTTTCTGCTCCTTTACTTAATTTTCAGAGCAAACCATATATATGGTTGTCCCTGTTGCGCTCATCGGTTCGACCGTTGGGAGACAGGGCTTTCGCCCCGCCCCCTGCAGGCCTGACCGCTGAGACAACAAAAAACGGTGCAGGGTCTTTTTCCCTACACCGCGTTACAATTCACGGCCTAGCCGATAAAGAAAAAACCTCACAGATATTGACTGTGGGGTTTTGCATGGTTAACAGGAGTGTATTCGCTGGGCGGCTCATACTCATACTCTGATTTTGCGGTTGCCATGATCTCATCATATCTCCGGTCTAATTCGGCCACTTTTTCCGGCGCTTCCTCACCTCCGTCATGTATTTCATTCCAGTAAATGGCCGCATCTTTGATCCATTCCTTCATCATTCTGTTCCATGTGAGGCCTTTCTCGTTTTTGAAAAGCGGCGTGCACTCTCTGGCCTGTTGTCTGGTTCCTGAATTCCGGTGTATGGTACTCCACCACTTCAACACCCACATGCAGCTTTACCAGCTGCTTGCGAATCGTATTGCCGGTTTCTTTGAAGTTCGGGTCGTCTCTATATATAGAAGGTGCAGGGATGGCTATCACCTCTGTTGGTTCCATGTGCTTACGTCCATGATGGATGTGCCCTTTTTGGCCGCCTGGCTTTCTGCCGCTTTTTTCCCTTCCGTTTGGAATGGTCTTGTGGTCAGGGCTCTGTGAAGATGATTTTGAGGAATTCGTATAGTCTTTATTGATGCGCGCCGTTAACCCGGCTATTTTCTGTTCCGCTTCATAGAGGGCCGATTTTACTTCGTATAATTCATGTTTTTTATCCCTCAGCCTGTCCAGTGCGTCGTCCCTCTGGCGTTCCACTTCCAGGACGCGCTGCTCAAGGCGTGCGATCTCTTTGCGCAAGACAAATTTCCCTGCATCTGCTTCCTTGAAATTCTAGAAATCCTAATCGGCTAGGCCGTGAATTGTAACCCAGTTTTTTTCCAGCTTTGTTGTGCTGATATGATTTCAGGGGGTCTTGATTGCCTTCTTCTTTTTCCGGTTCCAGATATAGGCCTGATAGGCCAATAGGATCACCATCCCCATCTCTCCAAGACAATGCACTGTCCTTGAGACAAATCCCAAATCCGTCATTCTCAGAAAGACATGCCTGGTGACGAGAGCGATGTAGCCGGTTGAAATGACACATATCAGCAAAATCGCGCCATATGGAATCCTCTGATCCTCCAGGACAAAAAACAGCAGCACGCATGCGGCAAACAGGAACGGCACCAGGATATTGGTGATCAAGTAATCCCATCCCACATGTCCGTTTTTCTTTATCTGCATATCCACATAGGTAGCCAGAAATGATAATCCCGCGTTTCCATAGGGCAGACACATGATATACCCCGTGGCCTTTGCCGTGAGCCGGTTTTTTATGGACAGTCTCAGGCCTGTCAATACTGCCAGCAAATTGAAGACATATCCGCAGACGGTAACTATCCCCTGTAAATTGATTTTACCCACAGTCGTCTTCCCCAACAGCTCCCCGGGGATATAGGAATAGATGCCAAAGACGCTTATCAGCAGAAATGCCACTGCCGCAATCGTGTAGAGAACGGTCTGAAGGATATTTTCCGCCGGCTTTGCAAGCATCGGTTCCTTTTCCACATTCTGCCTGATTTCCTCCCCGGACAGCATCTCGTCCACGGATACCTCCAAAATCTCGGCAATTTTCTTGGCCGTGAGCAAATCCGGATACCGGGCGCCGCACTCCCACCGCGAGACCGCCTGTCGTGTGACATACAGTTTGTCTGCTATTTTCTGTTGTGTCATTCCTTTTTCTTCCCGAAGCTGCTTCAGTTTTTCTCCAAACTCCATTGTAACCATGCCTCCTATTCCAGTTCCGCGTCTGCTCCACCCAGCACCGGGCATGGGCAGAGAATTTCCATACGATTCCATTGTAAGGCAATACAATGATTTTTGAAAGAAACATCTTGAAATCGGCATGTAAACAGATTGGTGACAGTCCTTGCCGGTGCCATAATAGCTTTCAAGCTTTCACAAAAGCTACTCCTCATCCTGACCCATCCGGACTAATTGTATTTTGACATTCTGCATAATCTCTGTCCACCGCCGATATACTTCCAATGAAGAAAGCGCATATTCATAATTCACTCCGTCTTCCTCCATCATGCGCATATCTTCCATCAATTTTTCCGCTTCTTCTTTTAAAAGCTGTAAAATGGCAATCTCTTTTGTTGATATTACACCATCTGCCCGAAAAGATTCTATTGAATCAGAATTTATCGCCCCACCATTGTTTATGAGTCCGATGACCGTTTCTGTTTCATGCCATCCCAAGGAATCCGCTGTAGAAGCCATTATTTTCGGCTTAGATACACTGAGCAGCTCAATATGCATTTCCATATAAGCCTTTAATTGCATCAAATCATTTGTAATCACTTCCAGGCAGTCCAGTTGATCCTCGAACGATTTCATTTCTTCAAATTGTCCCAAATGCCATGTCACATCACTTAAAGCCACACTATACTGCGCAAGGAACTGATTTTCCCAGCCTTTCTCCTGTCGATGTCTCTCTACATACAACACCGCTATCCAGCCCACCAGACATACCATGACGGCGGCCACAATATATTTCTGTATTTTCTGTCTCCTTGCCATATGGCTCCCTTCCTGTTCCCCAAAAACGATTGCGTTTTTCTGTTCTTTGCCAGAAAATGCATTTTTCCGCTCCAAGAATATAAGCTGCTTAACGATTTCACTTGCCGTGAAACCAGAATGCATAACGTTGACTGCTGTTGCCCCTTTTCACCCCTGCATCTGCAGCTGGGCCTGTACCAGCCCATAGTAAATTCCCTTCTGCGCCATCAGCTCATCATGACTCCCCACCTCCGCGATATGGTGGTCATTAATCACTACGAGTCTGTCGGCATCTTTCAATGTAGACAGCCTATGGGCTATGGCAAAGGTCGTCCGGCCTTCTGTCAGCCTCCCCAGGGCTTTCTGGATCAGGTACTCGCTTTCCGTGTCCAGGCTGGCCGTGGCCTCGTCCAGAATCAGCAGCCTGGGATTGCTCAGGATTGCCCGGGCAATGGCAATTCTCTGCCGTTCGCCGCCCGACAGATTGTAGCCGTCCGGTGTCTGGCAGATAAAGTCGTGGGCATTTGCCACCTTCGCCGCCTGGACTACCTCCTCATAGGTGGCATCCTGTTTCGCAAAACGGATATTGTTGAAGATTGTCCCGGCAAACAGGAAATTCTCCTGTAATACCACACCGATCTGGCCATGGAATTTTTCCAGGCCGATGTCCCTGATATCCACCCCGTCCACCAGAATCGCGCCATCGTCCACCTCGTACAGATGCATGACCAGATTGATCAGGGTGGACTTTCCTGTGCCGGAAGCGCCCACGAGACCAATTATCTCTCCCTTTGCCACCTTCAGGCTGACATCCTCCAGAACCGGCAGATAGGACTTGTACCCAAAGGAAGCATGCTGAAATTCTATCTCCCCCTGAATCTCCAGTTCCACCGGCTTTTCACCGTCCTGGATGTCAGGCTCCTGATTCATGATATCGGAAATACGCTCCATGCTGGTGACCAGATCCATCAGACGTCTGGGCAGATTGCTCAGCTGATCCACATATCCGTAAAGCATCCCTGAATAAGTGATGAACTGCATCAATTCTCCCGGTGTCATAATTCCGTTCAAAACTGCACGGCCTCCAATAAAAATATACTTCTGAGGGCATCTTCTCCCATTTCGTCTGCACTGTTTTTCTCCGCTTTCTGTCCTTATATTCTCAAATCCTCTATACTTTTTCACCGCTGGCATAGCTGAAACATGTTCCGTTTCCTTGTTCCGGGCAAAAATCCCCCTCATTAGTTGCTTTCACAACAGTTGTTTACGCAACTAGTGTACTATACTATAGTTGCAATGTCAACTGTTTGAGGGAATTTTTTGGCATCCGTTTGGCATCCAGTCCTAAAAGACGGCAAAAAACAGGCAATCCCTTCTGTAGAACAAGGAACTGCCTGTCGGTGTTTGTATCCAGATTTACATCATGATCAATCGCAGCATTCTTCTGTGTCAAAGGCAGGGTTGAACGCATAGAAATTCCTGCTGTCCAGCCTATCCTGTACGATGCGCAGCGCTTCGCCGAAATTAGCAATTTAAGTAAATGGCTCCCAGGCCAGTATTTATCAGGGTTTCGGGGCATTCTCAAGGATTGTTGCTCACAGGGGATAATACCTCTACTTTGCAAAAATGCTCCTTTGTCTTTCTGCTGTAACTGATTCCCACAGCCAGTATCCTGCCCGTGTACTTTGGTTTCTCACCAAGCTTTCCTGTGAACCGGAGCGCATAATTCCTTTCTCTAATCTGCCGGATGGCATGCTCTGCCGTGTCATCTACCTTCAATTCCAGAATAATCCCATCCTCGCTCCTGCGCTCCGGATAAAATATGAAATCTACGTACCCCTCTCCAGCCTTATCTTCCCGTTCTACGCGATATCTATCCCTTGCCGCCAGATAGACCAGATTCACAACTGCCGCTAACTCTATCTCGCTATTGTACGAAAGGACAGGGGATTCCGTATCATGGGCAAGCTTTAATATATCCGCCATAGTCTCCGTGTCACCAGAAAGTGTTGCGGAAAGCATTTTTCTGGACGCGTTTGCCAGATTATAGATATAGCCCAGAGACCGCTCTCTCTTCATCATGACCGAAAAACTGTCCATCAGCTCTCTGTTCGGTATAGAGACCGCTCCATCCTTGTATGTCAGCAAGCCATATACTACCATTGATGAATATATCTCATCCTTTGTCTCAAGCCGCATGGACGATGCCGCATATTCCTGAATATCAGAGGGAACCCTTCCACCGGCATAAAGCACCGTGATATCATCCTGAACCTTGGAAATATTGTCCTTAATATAACTGAAAACGGAATCGTATGTGCCGGAGCTGGTCCAGTAATTTGCCAGTTCATTATCCGTCAGTGCACATATCACCGACCGGGGATTGTATACACGCTCTCCCCCTTTCGTGTAGTAACCATCATACCAGCTTCTTAAATCATCACGGGAAATCTGAGGATTCCTGACAGTCTTCAGGTACCTGCCGTATAAATCATCTACTTCCGAATCCAGAAATCCAAAATATTCGCAAAATTTTACCCGCGTGGCTATGCTGTATTCCTGAAACATATTCAACTCGGAGCCATCTGAATATTTTGCGATAGGCAGAACGCCCGTCATATAAACAAATTCCACATAACCCTGTTCTTTCAACAAATTCCTCAGAAATTCCGTATATTTTTTCCTGTGGGCCTCCGTGATAAAATCTTTATGGAAAATGGCATCCCATTCATCTATCACAAATATGAATTTCGCTTTCAGCTTCTCAAAAATGAACTGTAGATTATCCCAAACAGCCCACTCATCGGATAATGACAGTTCCGGAAATGCCTCCTGCAGGTCCTTATTGATGCCATCTTGAATCCTGCTGATATAATACTCATAAGAATTGCAGTTCCTGGGCATTCTGCTGAAATCAATATAAATGATATCATGCCTGTTCAAATGATTCTGATAATTGTCGGAACCAGCTATTTTAAGGGAGCCAAAAACGTCTTTCCCCTCTACTGACCTTTCAAAAAAAGCCCCTATCATATTCGCCATAACGCTTTTGCCAAACCGCCTCGGCCTGGTGAAGCACAAATACTTCTGGCCATCCAAAATAACCGATGAAAGGATTTCATCAATCATAGGCGTCTTATCTACAAAAAATCTGGTTCTGGCAATATCCTTGTAACTCTCAAACGGGACAATGCTGTTTAAGAACATGCCCATGCTTCCATCCCCCATTCCGGCCTTTTCGCAATTGCTTTCTAAACCCCTCTTTATCTGAAATCATTCTAACATAAAAACGGCCACAATTCAACGCAATCCTCAGTTTGCGTCAAGCGGTAAAGGCCTCGTTGGAATTTCTCCTGTTTTTACCATGCTCACATGCCTTGCTTGCTCAGGCCAAAAGATACTCATAAAGTCCTTTCAGATATTTCACATCGTGCCGTTTGCTTATTGTGACAGGAGATAAATTTATCTTTGCAAACATTTCCATCACCTTTTCAATATCCCTACAGTTCATGGCCTTTTGAGCAAGATGCAATGACTTTTTCTCCGGAACCAGCGCCAGCAGCCGCAGCATCTTTCGCCTCAAAACAGCATCCCCCACTTCTTTCCGTACAATCTCCATGGCCCTATCCTTTTTATAGAAATCTCCAAAAGGAATTACATGCGAAAAAGTATCCATAAAGACATCCTGACGGTTCAATAACAGTTCTGCTATCTGTCCTGATACATCTGCTGTATCCGTATAAGCCCTGACCGCCCTTTGTTTTGTTAGCTGCACTTCTGCCCGGAGAATGCCCCGGGCTTCTCCAATGACTGATTTCAACTTCTTTCTGTCCGCATCCATTTTCTGAAGCTGGCGCTTAAGCAGGCTCTCCAAATCATAAATCCGAAACCGTATACCATTGCTATTTCCATCCAGGCAAAAGCTTTCACCCTCTTCAAAACAATCGTAATCTGATGGCGAGAACCCTTTGACCCTACCAATCCTATGCAGCACCTTCAAATATGCCAGTACATCTTCATGGGTTCCAACATCTATGTGTGCTGACAACACCATTCCTGATATTGCAAAATCATCCACCCTATATTTGAAACCAAAATACTCTGTAACCCGTTTATCCAGTTTACGAATAGAACGTTCCATATCATGGTCATCCTTCGGTACCACTCCCAAGTCAACAAGAATCCTTACCTTTTTCTTATATTGGCTATCCCGGTATATAACTGTCATCCCTTTTTCTGCCATCGACTGGTCGATGTATTCCTCTCCATTTTCCTCCATGTAGCTGTTCCTATCCAACGCTCTTGCGAAGAGTTTATGGAATTTATCTTTGTCCATCACCATAGAAAGTTCAAAAACTTGATAAAAATGCATACAGCATCTCTCCAAATTGCAAATATTTTTTAAAAAGTGGTTGCTGTTATTACCTTTTGTATCGGGCTAAATTAGCAAGCTAATGGAAATCATTATTCCCAGTAGAATTCAGTGGTTTAATATTTTTATTTTTTCAAGCCGCTGCTATACAAGCAGGGCTTTACATAATATCCCATTTCAAAATAAATTCTCAATGTTTTTTAGTCAGCTGACACTATATCCATGGTACTCCTCGCTTTCTGCAATCCTTAATATAATCACAAAGCATTTGCTCATCTTGTATTTTTTCCTGAATTTTTCTTTGTTCCTCTCCACACAGCAAAAAATAATTATCAAGCAAGTTAGGGATATACTCAATCCCCCAGACTTTATGGATAGTCACCGGATTAATACTAATCCCAGCCAAATCCCTCAATGACCTTCTAAATTCTTCCAGTTCTTCTCCTTGAAGCGCTTTTTTTGCTTCTGCAATACTTCCATATTCACAAACCAGCTGTAATGCAGTTTCCAACCGGATTACTTTTTCCCATTTGGATACTCTTGACTCTATAACTTTCTTGGCTGCATCGAATGCATAATAGTTCCCTTCCTTTATGACTTTATAGAAATAATCCTCTATCCTCTTACTGCACTGCTCATCAGATAACATTGTCTCCATTATCGCAATCTCATCCAATCGAGCAAAATTCATAAATGTTTCAGATAAGCATTTTTGCTTTTTATCATCTATTCCACTTCGAGCTTCAGGAAAACACCCCATCCCTTCCTTTCCTATAGCTTTCATTAAAACAGACTTCTGGCGTTCTCTTTTGTTTTTTATCTCATTTGATACCGAAAAGACTTTAGGATACTTAAATTGCACCTCAAAACGGATAATATTATAAGACTTTTCTAAGTCTTTGCAGTCAGAAAAATTTCTGCTCAAATCATCATGTTTCCAATAGCAATTAATTACAACAGATTTGCTTTTCAAATAAAATTGGTATTCTTCGTTATATATTTTTTCAAAATGGTCTGGAATATCTGCGCACTTTATGAGATTCATTATTAATTTGGGTAATTCCGTTGTTAATTCAGGGGGATACTCAAACTTCAATTCAGACACATCAAAATTGATACAGTAGTCAATCCTATTCAATCTATACATGTTAAATCCCTTTAAAAAAGGCGATATTTTCTCTGCTTCTTGTTCAAAAATCTTTTCAACTTCTTTTAAATAACTCGCATCTGCGGCTACAATATAACTTTTTTCGCCTATAAGAACCTTAGGGTTTATTATTGCTTGAATACTGCATGGTTTAAATTCCCCATCTACATAAAATCCTCTATTGCTAAATCTAATCTTCCACTGTATTCCTTTATATTGTTTGGGATACACTATTTCAAAGTGTCTTCCAAAAGGATCCTTTTCATACCTATGGGGACCCATAATGCAAATTTCTTGTGTATTATTCCTATATTTCTTAAATTCTTTAAACAATAATCCCGCTTCTTCCTGTGTCAAGCTTTTGGATTTCACAAATGTATGATAGCCTATCGATGTAAGCATATAGACGTCGAGTAGACTTTGTCTCGACTTTTCACATCCTTTCATCTATATTCTTTTGCGATGAGAGGTTCAAGTCTCAAAAGCCCCTCACAGAACCGCACGTGCCCTATTAAGGCATACGGCTCTTCAATAAGCCATTCGCCTAATAAGCACTTGTCAGATATATCTTTGGTGTCTCCAGAGGATGTATCCTCAATATTTCTCTGTATTTCTTCCATGTCAGCCAATAAGACTGGTCTCTGCGCCGTTTGCACTTCCACAGTTCCTGTCGCACATATACGAAATATTTTACCAGTCCGACATAATTGCCGTATATCCCGTAATACCGATAGTGCCCTGTCAGCTTCACATTCAGTGCTTCTATCGTGTCGGCTATGCTTTCGTGCATATGCTCCCATATCCATTTCTTGACTGCTTCCCGCTTCATTTTCAGCTTCTTCTTACTCGTCCTGTGCAGCACGCAGTACTTTCCCCAATGGCTTGTTGCATTGTAATGGGTAAATCCCAGAAAATCAAAGGATTCTTTCGTCCCTTTATATCTTCCAAACGGGAGAATCCTGCTTTTATCTTCCGCTATTTCCAGTCCGAATTTCCTGAGCCTCTCTTTCAGCAGCTGGTAGAATCTCTGTGCTTCGTTCTCGTATTGGAACAGGCATACAAAATCATCCGCGTACCTTACCATATACATTTCTCCTCTGAACTCATGCTTCTTTACATAATCGAACCATGTGTCCAGCGTATAATGCAGATACACATTTGCCAGCACCGGCGATATCAGTCCGCCCTGCACTGTTCCCGACTCTGTTTCCAGCCGTTTCCCATCCTCCATGACTCCGCCTATCAGAAACCTTTTGATATATCGGATAAAGTTCTTGTCGGCTATGTCATGTTCCAGGAATTTAATCATCCACTCATGGTCTATGTTGTCAAAGAATCCTTTGATGTCTGCGTCTACTATATAGTTGACCCTGTCCGCCATGATATGTCTGTTCACTCTCTGGATGGCATCATGACAGCTCCTCCCTGGTCTGTCCGTAGGTCCGCCGCCCGTAATTGGAGAGGATATACACGCCATATCCGGCTTTTTTCAATCCCTGAATCCAGCTTCTGCTGTAGGGATATGTCTGAATCGCCAGACCGATATTGTCCCAGAACAGCCGGACTTCCCGCTCATATCCTTTCGCGCCGTCCAGAAAATGTGCGAGCAGTTCCCCGTCGGAAACGGCGCTGCGGTCCAGCTCATTCCAGTACGGGGAGCGGACCGTCGCCTGCACCACGGCCTGCCGCGCCCTCTCATCGAAGCCGAGCCTGCGGAGCGCACTGTCGCAGTCCCACTCCACAAGCACTTTTCCCACATCAAAAATCACATTTTTTATCATATCGTCCCCCGGAAAATAATGTCGTCCCGCCCGGGCCCGTTGGAAACCATGGTAACCGGATATCCGATCTCCTTCTCGATAAATTCCACGTATTTCCTGCAGTTTTCGGGAAGTTCCTCATAATTGCGTATTCCGCGGATATCACAGTTCCAGCCCGGAAGTATCTCCAGAACAGGCTTTGCATGCGCAAGCTTTGCCGTCGTCGGAAAATCCTTTGTCACCTCTCCGTCGATCTCATAGCCGACACAGACAGGGATTTCTTCCAGATAGCCGAGCACATCCAGCACGGTAAACGCTACATCCGTCGTCCCCTGGAGA
>OFHB01001461.1_pt1 | contig 13435 bp, 9 predicted proteins | sample 1521881 | NCBI WGS metagenome assembly OFHB01 (sample SAMEA3504090, study PRJEB24116) | mouse gut metagenome | biome: mouse gut; feature: mouse-associated habitat; material: faeces | place: Denmark | collected 2011
CGCCCCTGCCGTATCGGCGGATGGCTCAGGGGGGATATTTGGAGGATTTGTGGCCCTATATTGAAAACGACCCGGAGCTGGGACGCGGCGCGGTTCTCGAGCCTCCGTTGAAAGCCGCCGAGGTAAATGGGGGCCTCTATATCGCTTTTCCCGCTGTGTGGATCAATACCCTGGCGGGCGCGGAGAGTATTGTTGGAGACAGGAACAGCTGGACCCTGAAGGACCTGCAGGAGGCGTTTGCTTCTATGCCGGCGGATTCCACGATCCTATCGTATACTTCGGACAGAAACGATGCGTTTGCCTACATAGCCTGTATGTGCCTGGACAACTATGTGGACTGGGAGACAGGCCAATGTAATTTTGATAATGAGAATTTCCGCTCACTCATAGAGTTTGTCAGAAGTTTTCCAGAGAAGGCTCCTTTTCATCAGATTGAGCCAACAGATTATAATGCTATGCTGGAAGCGAACAGAGAGAGCCTGGAGCGGTTCTATGGCGGACAGCAGATGCTGAAGCAAGAAATGATCGGCAGACTTCAAGATGTCCAGCGCTTGGACAGTATCTTTGGCGGCAAAGCGTCTTTTGTTGGATACCCTGTGGAGGACGGAAGCGTTGGCAGCTGCTTTTCTATTGCTGGCAGGAGCTTAGCGATGTCCTCCGCCTGCCGGAACAAGGAAGCAGCTTGGGACTTCCTTCGCCAGACGTTCCTGCCGAAGGGCTCAAAAGAAGTTTTTGGCCCTATTCCTATCAACCTGCATGACTACGAGCGGTCAAAAGCATGCGATGTATCCACGACGATCAGCAATGTTTTAGGGCCGGATTATGATTATGTCATACGCGCGGCAACGAAGGACGAACGCCAGCGGTATGAAAGCCTTCTCAACAGCATCGACAAGATAGATCTGTGCGATAAGACGATTTTTGACATCGTTCAAGAGTTTGCCGGTTCTTATTTCGCCGGAGACAAAACTTTGGACGAGACGATTCAGCTGATTCAGAACCGGGTGACGCTGTATGTGAACGAACAGCGGTAACACCAGCGGCGTGATGCGATATGCTCCCTTTATGCGAGACAGAGGAAAGCAAAACTGTCCGCATAGAGGGAGCATAATGACAGAGGGGTTCAATATACCGGCAAAGCCTCTCACCATAAGCGCCAGCAGGCCTGTATGCCCGCCGCCAGCAGCGCGGACAGGACGGCCTGCAGGGCCTTTCCCGCCCAGTGCCAGCGGAAGGACAGGCCTTCGGGGGCGGCGAGGGACATGGCCTGGCAGTGGACGGAGAGGCCGCCCCAGCCCACAATGGCGGCGGCGGCGGCAAAGCCCCCGGGGCCCGGGGTCAAGGAGGCGACGCCGCCGACCATTTCCAGGACGCCCAGGACAAGCGGAGGCGGCTGGGCGGGGGGCAGGGCGGAGAGAACCTGAAAGAATACGACAAAGGCGCAGACGTTCAGGGTGGAGGCCAGCGCGCCGGTGACGGAGGAGGTAAGGGCCTGGGGAAAGGAGACAGGCGCGGCGGGAAGGGCGCTCCCCAGAAGGACGGGGCCCCGGTCCCCGGAGAGGCGGCATAGGAGCAGGCCGGCGAGGAGGGCGGAGAGAATATGGACGGCGTACAGCCAGAGGCCGGTGGCAGGGTCCCCCAGGACCCCCGCGCCGACGCAGCCCAGCAGAAAGGCCGGACCGCAGTTGTCGCAGAAGCCCAGGAGCAGCTCCGCCTCCTGCCGGGTAATCCGGCCCTGGGCGTACAGGCTGGCGGCGGTTTTCGCGCCGCTGGGGTAGCCGCCCAGCAGTCCCGCCAGCAGCGGCAGGGCGCAGACGCCCCGCATCCGGAACAGGGGCCGCATAATGGGGGCGCACAGGCGTCCCAGGGCCTCCGCCGCCCCCAGCTGGAGCAGCAGGGAAATGGCCGCGAAGAAGGGGAACAGAGAGGGGACCACCGTCCCCGCGCAGAGGGCCAGTCCCGCTCGGACCGCCGAGGCGGCCTCCTGGGGCCGGAGCAGGAGCAGCGCGGCGGCGGCGGACGCCGCCAGCATGGGAAGAAGTTTCTTCCAGTTCAATTTGCATCACCAATACAGCGTATGAAAAGCCCGGACAGGTTAGACCTGTCCGGGCGGCGTTTTAAAAAAGACGCTTTGCGCTTTTGCCGGCGGCAAGCTCCTGCGGCGAAATCCCGCGCATTTTCTGGCTGCAGTCAGTCCTCGTCCCCGTCGTCCTCCGGAGGCTCCTCCGGGAATTCCTCCTGGAGGAGGAATTCCGTCAGGGACTTTGACAGCGTGGAGAGAATGGCGGAGGTCACCAGAAGGCCGCTCTCCCCCTCCAGGGGCAGGCGGGCGCCGCTCTCCACCGACAGCGCGCCGCCCTCCACAGGCAGGCTGCACAGGAACCGGGCGGAGGAGCGGTACTGCCGGACGAAGTCTGCATACAGGGCCCGGGCGGCCTCCTCGCCCTGGTTCGCGGGCAGCATACGCTGGATGCAGGAGATGCTCAGGCTCTGCTTCAGCACGCAGATGATAATCAGATAGGCCAGGTGGGCCCGGGAATACCGCTTCTTTACCGGCGGGGGCATCACCTTCATGCGGACGTAATTGTTGATGATGCTGGCGGTGATGGCCTTCTCCTCCCCGCTCCGGCCCAGAGGGGCCAGGTACCGCTTGAGCAGCAGGATCACCTGGTCCATGTACAGATCCAGCTGGGGCAGCTCGTCCCAGTCCGGCAAATCAAACGCCTCCAGCCCCCGCAGCCACTCCCTCAGACGCTGGGCCGCCGTGTCCCTCGTACCGGGCATGTCAATTCCTTCCTCCTCGCTCTCTATTTTAATATAGTATATCGAAATTCCAGGCATAATGCAATACGGAACATCAAAAAATAATTTCGCCGGAACCCTTGACATACGGAGGAAAAGCGGATATACTAATATTAAATATTAGATAAGATGATTGTCGGAATTAGGGAAAGGAGTTTTTTATGGCAAGTGAAAAGGTCAAGCGTCCCCAGACCAGGGGCGAGGAAATTGCCAACACCGTGTCCCACGGCCTGGGCGCGCTGCTGGCGGCGGCGGGGGCGGTCCCCCTGGCGGCGCGGGGCATCCTGTCCGGATCGGCCAAGGCGGGGTTCAGCCTGACGGCCTACGGAATCAGCCTGGTGCTGCTGTACACCGCGTCGGCGGTGTACCACGCCGTGCAAAATCCGGAGATCAAGCGGCGGCTGCGGATTATGGACCACTGCTCCATCTTCGTGCTGATCCTGGGCACCTACGTGCCCATGTCCCTGCTGGTGGTGGGAGGACGGACGGGGTGGATGCTGTTCCTCACCAACACCACTCTGGCGGTGATCGGCATCACCCTCAACGCCATCGACCTCAAGCGGTTTGACAAGGTGTCCCTGGCGCTGTACGCCCTGATGGGCTGGCTGGTGGCGGCGGCCATGGGGGCCGTCGTGGAAGCCCTGCCCCCCGCGGGGCTGGCGCTGCTGGCGGCGGGAGGCGTGGCTTACACCGCCGGCATCATATTTTACAAGGCCAAAGGGAAGTATATGCATTTTGTCTGGCATTTGTTCGTACTGGCGGGGAGCGTCCTGCAGTATTTTTGTATCGCGCGTTACTGCTTGTGAGGGGAAAAGTTTTAAAAAGCAGACGGCGCAAGGAGTTCCGGCATAGTTTGCCCGCGCTCTCGTTGGAGGGCGCGGGCTTTTCCGGCGAAGGGCATTGTACTGTCCGCCCAAAGGACCGGCAGGGGCACGAAAAGTTTTGATGAATTTAGCCGGATTTTCTCCGGTTGCGGGATTGACAAACGCACGAATATTCAGTATAATAACCTTCGGAAAAATATTTCATTCTGCAAGCGCGGCGAGATCCTTATGCAGACCGCGCTTTTATCCCCCGGGACAGTTTCACGCTTTAAATACTTTAAAGCGGGCAGCAGCGAAGCTGCTGCCATCCCCTCTGCCCGCCGGGTTCTCTGGTGCGTATTTGACCGGCGGGGGCTAGCGCGCCCCCATCGGTTGAAGATAATTTTGATAGGAGGAATATCATGAAGAAGAAGTTACTGTGCCTGACGCTCGCTCTGGCGATGCTGCTGGGCCTGGTGGCCTGCGGAAACAACAACAACGCGCCCGCGGACACCAACAATCCCGACGCGCCCCCCGCAGACACCGATACCCCCAACGAACCCGCGGAAACCCCCGAGGGCTTCCAGCCCTTGACCTACGATGAAGATGAGATCTATGACCTGAACTTCACCGAGTTTTTGGAGTACTACGATGCTGCTCTGGCGGCTAACGACACCAACGAGCGTTGGGCCAAGATGGCTATTGCCGAGGCCAAGCTGCTGGAGAGCGGCCTGGTAACGCCCGGCACTACCCAGGGCGGCAACTACGGCATGCGCCGTATTCCCAACCGTACCGTCCCGGGCGTGCTGTACGGAAATGACAACGATCGTTTCTACACCATGGTCGTGACCAACGAGATCATCAAGACCGAGCACTTCGCCGTGATGAACGAGAAGTGGGAGGAGCTGAAGGGCACCGGCACCTACATTGAATGGCTGAAGGGCTGGCTGACCGAGAACGGCTATACCATGAAGGACAGCCTGGGCTGGCCCTATGGCGATACGCTGGTGACTTGGGACATCCTGGCTACGTCTCAGGCTCCCGAGGCTGAGACGCTGGTTCACACGATTGATGGCCTGATGGAGTATGATAACGAGGACGTGCTGCAGCCCTCCTTGGCTGTCGAGGCTCCCGAAATCTCCGCCGACGGCCTGGTGTACACCTTCAAGCTGCGCAACGACGTGGTGTGGTCCGACTCTCAGGGCCGCGAGGTTGCCAAACTGACTGCTGATGACTTTGTCGCCGGCATGCAGCATCTGATGGATGCGGGCGGCGGTCTGGAAACCCTGCTTTCCGGCGTTATTAAGGGCGCCACTGAGTATGTCAATGGCGATATCACCGATTTCACAGCTGTGGGTGTCAAGGCTCTGGACGAGTATACTGTGGAGTACACTCTGGAGAAGCCCGTACCCTACCTGATGACCATGCTGGGCTACAGCATTTTCTTCCCCATGAGCCGCAGCTATTATGAGTCCCAGGGCGGCAAGTTTGGACAGGACTTTGATCCTACTGCCAGCGACTACACCTACGGCACCAGCCCTGACCACATTGCCTACTGCGGCCCCTTCCTGATCACCAGCGATACCCCCCAGAACTCCCGTATCTTTGAGGCCAACCCCAACTACTACAAGGCCGATAAGATGAACATTCACTCCATGACTTGGGTGTTCGAGGATGGTACTGATGTAATGAAGCAGTATGAGGATTTCAAGAACGGGCTGATCGATTCCACCGGTCTGAACACCTCCACTGTGAAGCAGGCCCGCGAGGAGGGCATTTTCGACCTGTATGCCCGCGTTGGTTCCACCACTGCCGGTACTTGGTACAACTGCTTCAACCTCAACCGTCAGGCTTTCGCCAACTATAACGATGCCTCCAAGATGGTTTCCACCTCTTCCCATGCCAGCGTGGACGAGGTTATAGCCAACGGCACCTCCGAAATTGAGGATGACGCTTCCCGCGCTCACGTGGCTATGAATAACAAGCACTTCCGCCTGTCTATTGCCTTCTCCCTGGATCGCGGTTCATTGAGAGGCTTGGCTGTTGGTGACGAGCTGAAGTACAACTCTGTCCGAAATACCTATGTTCCCGGCTCTTTTCTGACCCTGCAGGCGGACACTACCGTTGACATTAACGGTACCGCCACCACCTTCCCCGCCGGCACCCAGTACGGTGAGATCATTCAGGCCCAGCTGACTGCCGACAACTTCCCCGCCAAGGTGTGGGATATGGAGAACGGCGCTGATGATGACCACTCCGTAGGCTTCGACGGCTGGTACAACGTGGAGGCCGCCAAGGCCGAGTGGGCCATTGCCAAGGAAGAGCTGGCTGCTCAGGGCCTGGAGATTTCTGCGGAGAATCCCATTTACCTGGATCTGGCTATGCCTGGCACCAATACTGTTGGTGTGAACCAGGCTAACCTTTTTGCGCAGTGCGTTGAAACCGCGCTGGGCGGCGAAGTGGTTATCCGTCCTGTGCTGTCCAGCAGCGATCAGGAGCTTAATGATGCGACCTATTACAATTCCACCGGCGCTCAGCTTAACACCGACTGCACCTATCTGAACTTCGGCTGGAACCCCGACTGGGGCGATCCTAACAACTATCTGGATCAGCTGATTCCCGGCGGTTATATGGTAAAGGGCTTTGGCATTTACTCCTAAGAGAGACTTTGTCTCACCGCGGTGAAATAAAATTCATGCTTACAGGAGAATGGCGACCCCATTCTCCTGTAAGCATATGAGGGGTGTGAAAAACGATATGGGAAAATATTTAGTAAAGCGAATCCTGCGCGGCATCCTGTCCATCATTGCGGTGGTAGCGATTGTCATGATGCTGGTATACGCCTTGGTGGATCGCGACAGAATATTTGCGGCAGATGGACAGTTCACTAAGACAGCGAATAACGACCGTGTTACCTATATGTATCAGAGGTGGGAAGAGTATGGTTATCTGGACTATGTGACATACAATGACTATCTCAATCAGCTGGTTCAGGACGGCGAACTGGACGAGGAAACCCGCTCGCTTGTCGGTGGGATTGGCCGTACGCCAGATAAGGATGATCCTTTAGTAGCGGAATACGTAGCGAAATTTACCGAGCATTACGAATCTCAGGGCTATAAAGTTATACGGCTGGAAGCGAAGCAGGAGAGCCGCCGCAACCCCAAGCTGGCTAACGGTGGCCAGCAGCAGCTATTTGCGTCCAAGGACGTGCCGCTGTTGAACAGAATGCTGGATTATTTTGCCAGTATCCTGCATTTTGACAACATTAACCGGGTAAAAGAGGACATTGGCGAGCGGGGGCTTACTTTCACCTGGTATGATCCGGTCTACGGCGGGGGAAAATTTTCACCTGCTATTATCGGCAATGGCACAGAACACAAGTACCTTTTTTATATGAACGACCAGTTCCCCTATTTCCATCAGAATATGCTGACCATCCAACTGGGTACCTCCTATTCCATTACCCGCGGTTTGGATGTGTTCCACACCTTGACCCGGAGCCAGGGCACCTATGTCCTTTCTGATGTCACTTACCCCACGGGCCATGTGGAATCAAGCGCAGATGACCTGCATACAGCAACCTATCGGGCGGGTTCCCGTACGGCCGTTGCCACAAACGAAATCCGCTTTGATGATGACTATACCGATGTCGCCACACACCGCCGTGCGCCATCCAAGATCGGTTTTTCCTTTATTAATGGAATCATTTCCACTTGCATGGCCTATTGTATAGGATTGCCGGTTGGCGTCGCTATGGCGCGGAAAAAGGATAAGCTGATTGATAAAATCGGTACGGTTTACATCATTTTCATAATTGCTGTACCTTCCCTCGCTTACATCTTTCTGTTTAAATCCATTGGAGGACGGCTCGGCCTGCCCACGACTTTTGACATGGAGTCTGGCGGTAAGCTGATGTTCGTTCTGCCGATCATATCACTGGCCCTGCCGTCCATTGCAGGCTTGATGAAGTGGCTGCGCCGGTACATGATTGACCAGATGAACTCGGATTATGTCAAGTTTGCCCGGTCCGGCGGCTTAACAGAAAATGAGATATTTACGAAGCATATCTTAAAAAATGCGGTGATTCCCATTGTCCATGGCGTTCCCGGCTCACTGCTTTTTGCCATGACAGGCGCGATTATTACAGAGCGCGTGTATGTGGTGCCTGGCGCCGGTAACGTGCTGACGGAAGCCATTAATAAGTATGACAACGGAGTCATTGTGGGCGTGGCGTTGTTCTATGCGATTTTGAGTGTAACGTCCATTATCCTGGGTGACATCCTCATGGCCACGGTGGATCCGCGGATTTCGTTCTCGACAAAGGATAGGTGAGCGTTATGGATTATGATTACAAGAAATTGGGCCTCAGCGAGGCGGAGCTGTTTTCTGAGGTTAATCACAGCGATCTGGAATCCGAAAAAATCACCGCGCCCCGTTATTCCTATTGGAGCAGTGTGTTTCGGGTCTTTTTCCGCAAGAAGTCGAACATTATTATTTTGAGCCTGTTAGGTGTTGTGATTTTGTTCGCTTATGTGTATCCCACGCTGGTGCCATACGACCAGTTCGCGAATCTGACCCGGCCGGAAACGCAGCACCTGATGCCCGGAGCGGCCATGAAAGTGCTGGGCAACTCTATTCACTGGATTTTGGGTACCGGCGGCGCCGGCAACTCCACTTTTGATGCCATTTGGTTTGGTTCCCGAATCTCTATTTCTCTGGCATTTATCTGCGCGGCTATCAATATGACGATAGGCGTTATCGTTGGAGCGATTTGGGGCTTTTCTAAGAAGGTGGATATGGTGATGATGGAGGTGTACAACATTATCGCCAATGTACCCTTTATCCTCGTAATCGCCGTGTTGGTTATGATCTTTAGCCCAAGCTTTATGACGCTGGTATTTGCCATGACGATCGTCGGCTGGTTAGGTATCGCCTATACCATAAGAATACAGGTGGTTATTATCCGTGACCGGGAATATAATTTGGCATCCCGGTGCTTGGGAACCAGCACGGTAAAGATTGCTATGAAGAACATCCTGCCCTTCATGACCAGCATCATTGTGACTCTTCTGGCTACGGAAATCCCCTCCTACATCTCTTATGAGGTATTCCTGTCCTATATCGGCCTGGGCATGACCGAGGTAAGTCTTGGCCGGTTGATTTTTGAAGCGCAGAGCGCTATGGTTACCAAGGGATGGGGCTTTGAGTTTTGGAGCCCGGTAACCATTGCTGGTATTATCAGCGTGGTGCTGTACGTGGTGGGTCAAAACTTAGGCGACGCGTCCGACCCGCGGACACATATGTAAGGGGGGAGCGCCATGGAAGAGAAAAAAGTATTGCTGTCCATCAAGGACCTGCATGTGAAATTCCGCGTCCGCGGTCGTATATTGACCGCAATCCGAGGTATTTCCCTGGATATCTACGAGAACGAATCCATAGCCATCGTGGGTGAATCTGGCTCCGGGAAGTCTGTGTTTACCAAGACTTTTGCAGGAATGCTGGACTCCAACGGCTTTGTCAGTAATGGAAGCATTGTTTTCAACGATGACGAGCTGGTTGATATCCATGTGAAGCTGACGGCCTCCGCGCAGAAGAGCATGGAGGAGTCAATAGCCGCATTGAACGAATCCTCCCGCCTGGAGCTGGGCGCTGCGACATACCAGAAGATGCTGGAACTGGAGAGCGAGAAGCGCCAGCGCGGCGAATTGTCCGGCGAAGAGCGGCGGAAGGCCGAAGAAGAGCGTTTGGCCCTGGTTGCCAAGCGTACGGATGCTTTTAACCTTAAACAGACTTTGGATCCCAACAAAGACAAGGCGAAGATCCGGGAAACCGGCCGCTTAATTAATCGGTTGGATAAGGAAATCAAGGAGCATGAGGCGCGCCAAAAGCAGGCCGCCCGGGCTCAAAAGTCCGCTGCCGCTGCCGATACAGCCTTTAATCAGCGCATCGACAAGGAGTATGCAGCTTTAAAGGCGCGGTACGAAAAGGAGATCCAGGGTGAAATCTCGCTGGAAGCAAAAAAGCGAAACGAGATTCTTGCTAAGGAGATATACCTCTCCACTGGCCGCTATGGTATGCGCCAGGAGATGAAAATGCGCAAGCAGCTGTTGGAGGCATTGAAAAAGGCCATGCAGCTGGGCGTGGATCTCTCGAACGAAGGCCAGCTGAATACGATTTTTGAGGACATCGTATTTCGGGTGCGCTATTTGGATGAGACGCCGGATGACATTCATGGCACTTGCATCCTCAACCTGGCCAAGGTGCGCTATCCGAAGGATTGGTGCCGAATTCGGGGCCGCCGGATTGCTACTGTGTTCCAGGACCCGATGACCAGCCTCAACCCCATTATTACTATTGGCAAGCAAATTACGTCTATTATCTTAAAGCATCAGGATTGTACCGAGGTGGAAGCCCGGCATCGGGCCTTGGAGCTGATGCAGAAGGTGGGCATTCCTAATGCCTCGGCCCGGTTTGACGACTACCCCTTCCAGTACTCCGGCGGCATGCGGCAGAGGATTGTCATTGCTATCGCCCTGTCCTGCCAGCCTAAGATCCTGATCTGTGATGAGCCAACCACGGCTTTGGACGTGACGATCCAAGCGCAGATTCTCCAGTTGATCAAGGATCTGCAAAAGGAGTTCAATTATACCATTGTTTTTATCACCCACGATCTGGGGGTGGTGGCAAACATAGCCGACCGGGTGGCGGTGTTGTACGCGGGCCAGGTAATTGAGCTCGGCAGCGTAGAGGAGGTCTTTTATGACCCCCGGCACCCCTATACTTGGGCGCTGCTCAGTTCCCTGCCGCAGTTGGCCCAGAGGAATACCAAACTCTATTCTATTACTGGAACCCCGCCTTCTCTGTACAACAGTATCGTGGGCGATGCCTTTGCGCCGCGGAATCCTCATTGTCTGAAGATTGATACGCTGATGGAGCCGCCTATGTTCCAGGTATCGGAGACACATTTTGCCAAGACATGGCTGCTGGATGAGCATGCTCCGAAGATCGAGAAGCCGGAGGGCATCCGGGATATCCATGAAAAGCTTGTCAAAGCGTTCAATATTTAGGGGGGAGGATAGAATCGTGGCTACATTAAAACAAGACAAGGAAAGAGCGGAGCGGGGAACATACCTGCCGGAGCATGGCCCCATTGATGAGAAGAGCGGCAAGGAGATCCTCCTGTCCTTGAAAAATGTGGATATCACCTTCGGCAAGGGAGAGGCCGCAGTCCGCGCTGTTCAGAATGCAACCTTTGATATTTACAAGGGGGAAACCTTTTCTCTGGTAGGTGAGTCTGGTTCCGGAAAGACCACCGTGGGGCGTGCGGTTATCCGGGTCAATCCGCTGGCTGGTGGGGAAATTCAGTACAAGGGCGTACGTATTTCCGGTAAGATTCCACACGCGCTGGACCGGGAGGTCATCCGAAATATTCAGATGGTATTTCAAGACCCTGCCGCATCTTTGAACGAGCGGGCTACCGTAGATTATATTATCTCCGAAGGTCTGTACAATTTCCACCTCTTTGACAACGAGGCCGACCGTGTGCGGCGGGTGGAGGAGATGATTAATGAGGTAGGCCTGCTGCCTGAGCACCTGACCCGTTATCCCCACGAGTTCTCCGGCGGCCAGCGCCAGCGTATCGGTATTGCCCGGGCTATGGTTATGGAGCCAGAGCTGGTGGTGGCGGACGAACCCATTTCCGCTCTGGACGTATCCATCCGCGCCCAGGTGCTCAACCTGATGAAGAAGTTCCAGGAGGAGAAGGACCTGACCTATCTCTTCATCGCCCACGACCTGTCGGTGGTGCGCTTCATCTCCGACCGCATCGGCGTTATCTATAAGGGCCAGATCGTGGAAGTGGCGGAGGCGGAGGAGCTGTTTAACTTCCCCCTGCACCCCTACACCCACTCCCTGATCTCCGCGATCCCCATCCCGGACCCCAAGCTGGAGAAGAACAAGGTGCTTTACACCTACGATCCCTCCATCCACGATTACTCCACGGATCAGCCGGAATTGGTATGCATCGGCCACGACCACTATATTTACGGCAATCAGAAGGAAATTGCAGAGTACAAGGCCATCCGAGAGAGGGACATTCCTGTCAAGCCCATTCAGATCGTTGATTCCAATGCGCCGGAGCAGAGAGCTTCCAGTGCAGGGACGGCGGCTGAAGCAGTGGTGGAAGATGATGTTTCCATGATCCATCCGCGCCATGATACCGGGAGCCTTTGGTATACACTGGTGTCCTTCCTGCTGCCGATCTTGGGACTTATTGCCGCTGTAACGTTTAAGCATTTTCATCATTTCCGCAATTATAAGGCATGTAGGAAGGGTGCAATTGCTGGCTTTATATTCTTGGCGGCGCTTGTAGTGATTTTCCTTCTGTTACTGTTGATTACGGTGATGTGATTTGAAGCGTGAGGCCAGAGACAAACGAGATTTACCGCATCCCAAGCCGGTAGAACGTATTGAGCTGAATGAAGAAAATGCCGGGCGAAAACTGATAGTTGCTGTTGTACTGCTTTTGTTTGGCGCAGGAATGCTGGTATATGCCTTTATGGGGCTGTTGACTCCAGAGACAGGATGGCAGACTATTGAGGCAAGTGGTTCAGGCGGTCCCAGTTGTGGGGAAGAGTTTATCTTTCTCTACGAATTGAATAATTCAGCAGAAGCAAAGAGGGTAACAGATATCTATACGGATGCCTGTCAAAAGGCGTTCCGGTTATTCAACAGCGATCAGGAATATGAGGATGTAACCAATGTTCGAACCATCAATCTGCATCCGAATGAGGTACTGGAGATAGACGAAGGCCTGTATAAGGCCCTGGCCTGTTTTCCGGATAGTGGACGGCGGGAGCTGTATCTGGGGCCGGTTTATACGCGGTATGACGACCTGTTTTTCTGTGAGGATGATTCCCAGCTAGTGGATTTTGATCCCCGGCTGAGCGAAGCGGTTCGTCAGGAGTACGGCGAGATTGCGGCTTTTGCCGGAGATGCACAGGCAATTGACCTGGAGCTGCTGGGGAATAACCGAATTTGCCTGCGAGTGTCGGATAACTATCTTGCTTACGCTCAGGAGAACGGGGTGGATCGATTCATTGACTTCTCCTGGATGCGCAACGCCTTCGTTGCGGACTATCTGGCTGGCGCGCTGGCCGCCGAAGGGTTCACCAAAGGGACTCTAAGCAGTTATGACGGCTTTACTCGGAACCTGGATGTCCGGGAAACGGATTATTCCTTTTCGATTCTGGATCTGTGGGACCAGGCTGTCTGCCCGGCGGCAACGATGCATTACCAGGGACCTCGGAGCTTGGTGACGTTGCGGGATTACCCCTTGAATGACAGCGACCGTTGGAGATTCTATGAGTTGAAAACGGGGGAGGTCCGTACCCTTTACCTGGATATTGCAGATGGATTCTGCCGCAGCGCGGTTCACAGTCTGACCTGCTACTCCGCTGACCAAGGGTGCGGCGAGACGCTGCTGGCGATGCTGCCGGTGTATATCGCCGACGAGCTGCGGCCGGAGGAGCTGGCGCGGCTGGCTGAAGAGGGCGTGCAGTCCATCTACTGCCAGGACCGGGTGATCTGGCACACCGATCCGGCGCTGGAGCTGGAAGGGCTCTTCGCCCGGGAGGACGTGCAGTACACGGAGGCCCTGCTGAAACCGTAAATAAAAACCATTGCGCCGCGCCGGAAGCGTCTGCTCCGGCGCGGCCTGTTTGAAGGAGAGATTGGCATGAAGAAACTCTGGGGCCTCGCCCTGCTGGGGGCCCTGCTGCTGGGCCTGACGGCCTGCGGAGACATAGGGCTCATCAGCGGCGGGGACG
>OFHB01001462.1_pt1 | contig 13424 bp, 12 predicted proteins | sample 1521881 | NCBI WGS metagenome assembly OFHB01 (sample SAMEA3504090, study PRJEB24116) | mouse gut metagenome | biome: mouse gut; feature: mouse-associated habitat; material: faeces | place: Denmark | collected 2011
CCGCGACCCCGACCTTGGCAAGGTCGTGCTCCACCAACTGAGCCACTCGCGCATAACTCTTAAGCACAGTTGATATCATACTATGCGGAGAGATATTTGTCAACCACTTTTTTGAAAAAAATGTGAGCGTGTAAATTTTCCGTGGCGCTTCAGATAATATTATAAGGAACGGAGCGGTGGTGCCATGGTATCTGGCGGCCGGTTTTTCCGCCGTTTTCCGGGAAAGACAGATAAGCACAGAGGGAAAGTACCGTACCGGCAAAATATTTAAAAAAAATTGAAAAAGAGGATGGATTTCCGGGGGAAGTTACGCTATAATAACGGATATGCATGGATTCTCAAAATGTAAGAAAGTATGGGAAAATATTCCTGTATTTAAAAGAAACATGCATGGTAATTTTAATAGTGTAATAATGAAAAAGATAATATCCGGCATGGTACAGCATATGGCGGACGTTATCGGCAGAAAGGAGTACGGGAAATGGATACAAACGATATTTCTGTATGCGAAAGACTCGTTATGAAGATCATTTGGGATTCAAAAGAGGAACTGGCGCTGCAGGAGATTATGAACGGGGTGAACCAGGAGAATGGCAAGAACTGGAAGCCGCAGACAGTCTCCACGTTTTTGGCCAGGCTGGTAAAGAAAAAGTTTCTGAATGTATACCGCAAGGGCAGATATTCCTATTATCAGCCGCTTGTTACAAAAGAAGAATACTGGAAGACGACCATGCAGGAGAATGCCAGATTCTTTACAAAAGGGGATATGGGAGCTCTTGCCTGTGGTCTCTGCGATGATATTCTTTCGGATGAGGATATTGAGAGACTCAGAAAGAAAATAGATGAACTGGATTGATCAGGCATCTGTTGCGATTGTTCTGACATTACTGACAGGTACGCTGGGTCTGGGATTCTGGAAACTGGCTGTGAGAGCAGGTCTGATCCGGAATCCGCAGATTGTGTACCTGCTGCTCCGGCTGGCCTGCATATTATTTGTAATGCCGTTCGGTTATCTGCTGATTCAGCTGACCGTCAGGGATGGTTTTATACAGACGCAGAACCTGTGGCAGCTGAATTTTCACACCACCGGAATGGTGAAGTTTGTGCTGATGGCGCTGTGCGTGGTCTGGGCGTATCTGCTGGTAAAGCCGTTTTCAGGTTACATAAGGCGGAGCGCCGCGGACCGGGAGTTTTATGCAGGTACATTTCCGGAGAATGATGAGAAGATTCTCCGGATGTTCGGTGAGATTCAGAAACAGATGAATATTCACGGTAAAATCACTGTGTGCCGCAACGATCAGTTGTCCGTGCCCAATATTACAGGGATTTTCCGTCACCGGATTGTGCTGCCGTGCTGTGATTACAGCGGGGAGCAGCTGCGGGTAATTTTCACGCATGAGCTTATGCATTATAAGAGTCGTGATGTTTTCTTTAAGCTGATTGCAATATACATAGATTCACTGCTGCCGGTCTCGGAAGATATTCCGGGTGTGCGAAAGGCTGTCGATCTCTGGAGTGAGTACTACTGCGATATGCGGACCGTGAGAGCTCTGGGCGATGACAATAGCGGGAAATATTACTTTGAGCTGATTATGAGTATTATGAGGACAACACTGTCAGAACAGAAGAGGAACTGTATCTTTTCGATGCTTGGCGAAGCGGGAGACGCTTTGGAAAGGAGAATTGAGTATATGAAAAGATATAAGGATGTCAAATTAATGGCAACAGGAACGGCTGCAGCGCTGGCATTTGCATTTCTGGCGGCAAATGTCTCGACGGTCTATGCGGCGGGAAGCCAGCTGGCGCAGATCAGCGATTATGTATATGAGAGTTCGTATGATAAGCTGGAGGATACCGTGGCGGACGGGGAGGAGGCTGCGTTAACCGAGGAATTTTTATCAGGGGCGGAGGATGGCTCGTACAGTGAGATAGAGATTGCGAATCCTGAGGCGGAGGAGATTATGCCGATACTGGATGAGAATCAGCTGGTAAGCTTTAACTGGTCGGTTTCGCCGCATGTGAGGATGGTAAGTTCGCTTTATTCATTTAAGAAAGGACAGAAAGTAGCCATTTCAACTACTGTTACACCAAGTACGAATACTTTTTGGATTGGTATTATGAATGACTTTAGCGGAGATGTGATTTACGTTTCGGGAAAAGCTGCGCTCAGTCATACATTTACAGTTCCAAGTAATGGTAGTTATCGTATATTTGTGCAGAACGAGAGTAACTCAACAATTAATTCTGCGGGCAGCTATTATTATTATTCATAAGTATTGCTGAAACTGAAAACAGACTGTTACCGGGAAAGTTTGCAAACCTGTGAGGGACTGTCAGTTTCCGGAAGGAGTGTCAGCAGATTACGGCATCGCACAAGCGGCCGGAATCCGCGGGCAGGAAAGAGAAGAGGCAGAAGCCTCTTACATTTTCCAAAATTATACTACACCGGAAATCTAAATTACATCACACAAAAAGATTGAGATATGGTTCATTGTAATTTGCTGATTACATCACACAAAAGATAAGATATGGTTCATTTAATTTTGCTGAATGGACACAGGGTCAGGCTCATAATAATTAATCAGGTCATTTTAATGTAATATAATTGGGGGCGGTGCTGAAATCCAGCACCGTCTTCTTTTTTTCGAGAAGGCTTTTTTTCAGAGTGCTGGCGGGAAAGTCAGGGTTTTCTGTGATCTCAGGGGGCGCGTCAAAAAAGAAGACGGAAGCGCCCGTTGCCTCGTAGAATGCATCCGAGAAGGACCAGTTTCCGTGGTGGCCTGTCTGGACATAGTCGCAGGCAAGGCTGTCTGCGCATTGTTCCAGCAGGACAGAGTCCATGTCATATTTGATGTCGGAGCAGAACAGCATGCGGCTGTTTTCGCTGCTGACCATCAGGAGCAGAGAGGCGTTATTCTGGTAATCTTTCTCGTCGCCCACGCTGGATAAAACGAGGTCGTCGTAGGCGTTCAGGACGCTTAAAGTCAGGCCGCAGACGCTGAAGGTGTCGCCGCGTGTCAGGTGCGTGACGTTTGCGGCATCTTTTGTGAGGCTGTGGTAAGTTTCCATAACGGTGATGTCATCATACGGTTCACCGGCAGACTCGATAAAATCAAAGTCGAAGCCGTTGTCATAGATTTCTTTTATGGTGATGCCTTCCGGGCTGGCGCAGATGGCGTTGAAGGCGCCCGCGTGGTCGCGGTGCGGATGAGAGAGAATCCAGGCATCGACGACATTTCCATGTTTTGCGATAATGTTGCGCACGGCGGATTCATTTTCCGCCCATCCGCCGTCAATGATAATCAGGGAACTGTCATTAGTGATGGTGTAGAAGGTGCCCTGTACCCCGGTGGCGTCCGGATACTGCGTCACGAGATATTCGCGGGAGAGATCGGGGGCGTGTCCGGTGGCGTCCCGCCGGCACCCTGCATCGCGGAGGCGGAACAGGGCCGCAGAGGAGGACAGCAGGACGAGGGACAAAAGCAGGATACCGGCCTGCCGGATGCGCGGAATAATAGTCTGATTCATGGATGTGATCCTTTCTTTCGATTAAAATATGCTGCCTGTTACAGATGTATTTACCTTCCCCACTATAACAGAAACATTTCCGGCAGACAACCGGGTATCTGTAAATTTGCGGATGGACATTGCGCGGGCTTTTTTATATAATAGTATGGAACAGTTGAAGCGGGAAATACTGTAAACAGGAGGAAAATTACGATGTCAGAGGAAATTGTGTGGAATGATCGCTTCAGCCTGGGTGTGGATGTGATAGACAATGCACATAAAAAGCTTTTTACGATTGTGCGCAGGCTGACACTTTTCGAGGAGGATGAGGAGAAGAAGCGCTGGGCGTGCTCGGAGGCGGTGAAGTATTTCAGGAGTTATGCGGTGAAGCATTTTGCACAGGAAGAAGCGTATATGCGCTCCATCAGCTACGGCGGATATGAGATGCATAAAAAGCTTCATGAGGATCTGCGGGACCGCATGCTTCCGGCCTGCGAGAAGGAGCTGGATATATCCGGATATTCGGACAGGGCGGTTCAGCGGTTCACGGGTTTTGCGATCGGATGGCTGAGCGGACATATTATGACGGAAGATCATGCGATCACGAAGGAGGGCACCGGCCTTTACATACCGCATCAGCCGGATTATGAAAAGAAAGTTCTGGAGGCAGAGATTACCCGGAGTATGCGCGAGATTTTCGGGCTGGAGACGAAGGTTGCCAGCATGAGTTATAATGCGAAAAAATTCGGGGAAGGCGCCTATTACAGTCTGGCTTATTATTCGGATCAGGAGGAGCGGCTGCTTGTCAGCTTTCTGATCGATCGTCACCTGCTGCTCTATACGCTCAGGCAGCTGCCGGGGATTGCCGGGAATGAAATTGACCAGGCTGCGCTCAGCGCCACCAGGCAGATCGCGAAGCACATCGTGCGGCGTACCGGGAAGTATTTTAAGGACATGGGGCTGTTCCGGTTCCGCAAGGATTATATGATGACGCGGGAGGAGTTTTTCCGGAAAGTGGACATGGAGACTCCGTACTGCTGTATGCTGTTTGAGACGGAACAGGGGCCGTTCGCGTTCTGCGTCAATAAATAATCGGAGAAATTTGCAGGAAACACTTTCCTAAAAATGTCATCTGTGGTAAACTATCTTTGTATGGTAAAGAAGGCGGCTGATCTGGCGCCGGTTTACAGGGGGATGACATGGCGGATGTACGTGTAGGAGAAAGGATCCGGAGGCTGCGCGAACTGAGGAAGATCACGCGGGAGAGCCTTGCGGAGAGAATTAATGTTTCAACCAAGTTTCTGTATGAGATTGAGACGGGGAAGAAGGGATTTTCCGCGGATATTCTGGGCCGCATCGCGCGGGACCTCTCCGTCAGCTGTGATTATATACTGTTTGGCGGGGAGATGGCGGGCCAGAGTCCGGAGAGGGCGCTTAGCGCTTTTGAGACGCCGGATACAGGGAGGATCGGACCTGATTCGCTAAATCCGGCGCAGGTCAGCAAGATTCAGGATATCCTGCAGCTGTTGTACGAGATGTGCAGCATTAGCTGAAGCGGTGCGGGCGGATCCGTAAAAATATTTATAAAATAAGAAGTATGTGATTGGAGAGACAGTCGCAGGCCCCGGCCGGACTGTCTTTTTTCTGTTTCATGACGGGATGCGCATCGTGGCTGGAAATTTATACAATAGCCGCAATTTAAAGAATTTTTAATTTTTATTATAGATAAAAGGTGTTATAATCCAGTGTGTGTAATTGTGTAATACGGGGAGAAAATGAGTGCGATAAATGCAGTCTATAAAAATCAGCACAAACAACAGGGAGGAACGATGAAAAAAAAGAAAACGGCGGTAATTATATGCCTGCTTCTTCTGATTGCGGCAGCCGGAGGGGCGGGCTTCTATTACCGGGAGCAGCTGATGGATCTGATTCCATTTTTACGCGGGGCGAATTCGCAGGACAAAGTGTATGTCCAGAAAGTTTCCAGGATCATGAACAGGAGTACCGGGACTTCTAACCGTTACAACGGAATTGTCGAGACACAGGAGACGTATGAGGTCAATGTGGACTCGTCCCGCACGATTGCGGAAATTCTCGTGAAAGTAGGGGATACGGTGGAGGAGGGCCAGGAACTGGTCGCTTACGACACCAGCGATATTGATCTTCAGATTAAGCAGGCGCAGCTTGAGAAAGAGGGAATTAACAACGAGATCGCTAATTATAATAAGCAGATTGAGGCGTTAAAAAAAGAGCGGGATGCGGTCACGGACGGCGGCGATACATTTTCCTACACGACGGAGATCCAGTCGCTGGAGAATTCCATTGAGCAGAGCCGGTTTGATCTCGACAGCAAGCAGCTGGAGATTGATAAATTGAGGGAGCAGCTCTCAAAATCGACTGTGGTCAGTAAGCAGAGCGGTGTGGTGAAAGAGATCAATGAGAATGGAACAAACAGCAACGGGGATTCCGCAGCGTTTATGACAATATTAAAGAAGGGGGATTACCGTGTAAAGGGCAGCATCGACGAACAGAGCGTCTGGATGGTGTCCGAGGGACAGCCTGTCGTGATCCGCTCGCGGGTGGAAAAGGATAAGATATGGCGCGGATCCATTACCAAGGTGGATACAGATAATACGCAGTCATCCGGGGATAATAATTACGGCGCTTCGGACAGTTCGGAATCGGCGACAAAGTATCCGTTTTATATTGAGCTGGAATCGGTGGAAGGTCTGCTTTTGGGACAGCATGTGTACATAGAGACGGACGAGGGACAGGAGGAGGAAAAAGAAGGTCTGTGGCTGTTTGCGTCTTATGTCGTGCTGGAGGGATCAGAAAATCAGACGCCGGGGGAATCCGTGAACATGGGCGGGGAATGGGACACAGAGCTGTCCGGACCGGCAGACGGATTTTCCGGGGAGAGCGGTTTTGGTGACGCGGGAGAATCAGCGGAAACACAGCGCGGAGGCTGGGGGATGGGTTCCCTCGAGCTGTCCGGGAACGGCGGAGACGCAGATGACCCTGAGGCGGACGCAGAGCCGGCAGACGGAGATGAAGATTCCATGGATCCAGGGGATTCCATGGACCCGGAGGATTCCATGGACCTGGGGGAGGCTGCGGACCCGGAGGAGGCTGTGGAGTCCCTGTCGGGAATGGGCGACACGGAGGGTCTTATGTCCTGGGGGGATGACACGGAAGCGGAGGATGATTTTTCCGGTCCGACGGGCGGCTTCGGGGACGCGCCGTCTGGTGAAGCGTATGTGTGGGTGGCAAATGAGAAGAACCGCCTGGAAAAGCGCTATGTGGAGCTGGGAAGGTACGATGCGGCTCTGGATGAATACGAGATTCTTTCCGGTCTGACGGAGGATGATTATGTCGCGTGGCCGATGCCCGGACTGTATGAGGGCATTACGACGGTGACGAGCGAGGATGAAGTGGACTATTCTTCCCCGCTGTATAACCCGGAGAGCACGGAGGACTTTTCAGATTTTGAGGGGGACTTTGAGGGGGATTTTGAGAGCATGGATCCGGCGTTTACGGATATGGAATACGGAACAGAGACATATGATCTGTATGACACAGGAATGGACGCCACAGAGTATGATTCCGATGATGACAGCGGGGAGGAGTATGAAGCCGTGGATCTCTATGATACGGAGGAAGACGAATGATATTAAACCTGCAGAATATATTCAAAGATTACCAGCAGGATAAGCTGGTGGTGCCGGTGCTCAAAGATATCTGTCTGACCGTGGATGAGGGGGAATATGTGGCGATAATGGGGCCGTCCGGTTCCGGCAAAACAACGCTGATGAATATTATCGGCTGTCTTGACCGTCCGACTTCGGGAGAATTTTATTTGGCGGGAACGGACGTGTCTTCCCTGAAAGATAAGGAGCTTTCTAGTTTGCGGTTAAACAGCATAGGGTTTGTGTTTCAGAGTTTTCATCTGATGCCAAGGGAGACGGCGTTAGAAAATGTGTCGCTTCCGCTCAGTTATGCGGGCATAAAGAAAAAAGAGCGCAAAGAGAGGGCGTTAAAAGCCCTTGCAAGAGTCGGGTTAGAAGAACGGGCGACATTTATGCCGACCCAGCTTTCCGGCGGGCAAAAGCAGCGTGTGGCGATTGCTAGGGCTATGGTAAATCACCCGAAACTCCTTTTAGCCGATGAGCCGACAGGGGCGTTGGATTCGAAATCCGGCACACAGATTATGGAGCTGTTCCAGCGGCTGAATGAAGAAGGCGTTACGATCGTGATGATTACGCATGATAAAAACATCGCTTTACATGCAAAACGGGTGTACCATATCATAGACGGTGAAATTTCGGAGGAAGCAGGTGAAAAATGAAGAAATTTAAAAAGTTTATCATTGTATTGTTGGTCCTTTTGATTCTGGGCGGCGGAGGAGCCGGCGGGATCTATGCGTATCAGCAGTATCAGCAGGAAAATACACAGGCGGAAGTTTATTCTGTTTCAGAGCTGAATTATGGTTTTTATGGCGATGATATGACAAGTTCCGGCTATGTGTCAGATGATTCTTCCCAATCCGTCCATGTCGAAGACAAAACGGTAGCGGAGGTTCTTGTGTCAGAGGGGGACGAGGTGAAAATTGGCGATCCTCTTTTGGTGTATGATACGACAGACATAAAACTTCAAATTGAAATGGCGCAGTTAGAGCTTCAAGGCACGAACAATGACATTACGCTTGCGCAGCGGGAAATAGACCGATTAAAGAAAATTACTCCGGTTACGCCGAAGACGACGCAAAAGACAAATAATTCCAGTTCAAATAAAACGAATACGGCGAATAAAAAGAACGATTCATCTGTTTTTATTTGGCAGGTGCAGAAAAAAGACGGGGATGCGTATAATTATATTGATTCGACGGCAAAGCCATATAAGGGCAAAGGGACGCCGGAAAACCCGTACCGTTTTCTTTGCGCGCCGGAATGCTATGTGACGGGGGATTATTTAAACCGCCTTGTCAGCAAAGAGCAGACGGCGGCGTTTGAAATTTGGAGCGGCAACAGCGTGTCGGAGGGGACGCTGATTAGCTGTTGGACGGTAAACGGCGCGGATCAAAAAACGGTGAATACGGATTCGAAATGGCTGGTGGCGACGCAAGAAGAACTGGACGAAGAAGTGGAGATAGAAGAAGAAAGTGAGGAGGAGGAAACAGAAACGGAAAGTGAGACGGAAACGGAATCCACGGAGGAGGAATATACAGCCGAGGAATTAAGACAAGAGATAGCGGAAAAAGAAAGCGAGCTAAAAACGCTGAATCTGGACAAGAAGAAGGCGGAATTGGATATAGAAAAATTGCAGAAAGACGAGCAGAACGCAACGGTTTTAGCAAGCATTAACGGCGTGGTGAGAATGGTGGGCGATCCGGAAAACCTACCGGTGGACGGCTCTGCGTTTCTGGAAATTGCAGGCTCGATGGGAATGTACATTAAAGGCGAGATCAGTGAATTGATGTTGGATCAGTTTGAAATCGGGCAGCAGATTTCAGCAAATTCATGGAGCAACGGAATGACGTATTCCGCTTCGATTACGGAAATTTCAGAATATCCCGTAACGGAACGTATGGGATACAGCGAGGGAAACCCGAATGTGTCGTATTATTCTTTTTTAGCGTATATTGAAGATCCGGAAGGGCTGACAAATGGGGACAGTCTGGAACTTACGATGACTCCGGTGAATACAGAGGAAGATTTGAATGCCATTTATCTGGAAAAAGCGTATGTAAGGCAGGAAAACGGCCAGTCTTATGTCTTAAAAGTAGGAAAAGACAACCGGTTAGTGAAACAGTATGTGCTGACCGGAAAAACAGTGTATGGTTCATCTATTGAAATTAAAGCAGGGTTAAGCGAATCTGACCGCATTGCTTTCCCTTATGGAAAAACAGCAAAAGAGGGTGTAAAAGCCGTTGAGACGGACGAGTAGAGGGGGCATTTATGTTAGAAAATATACGATTATCCCTGAAAGGCATATGGTCGCATAAAATGCGTTCCTTTTTGACAATGCTTGGCATTATCATAGGAATCGCGGCAATTATTGCAATTGTTTCCACCATTCAAGGGACGAATGAACAGATCAAAGAAAACCTAATTGGAGCCGGAGACAATACAGTGGAAATTGCATTATATCAGGGCGATTGGGTTTACGAAATGGGGGGCGAGGGCATTCCGGAAGGCGTTCCGGTCATTGACGAAAAAACGTTAGGGCAGGTGAAAGACATTGACCATGTGGAGGATGCATCGCTTTATTTATCGCGTCAGGATTATGGAGCCGTTTATTATCTGAATACGGCGCTTTCCGGAGGCTCTGTCGTTGGGGCGGATCGGAATTACTTTAATACATGCAGTTTTATTATCCAAAAGGGGCGTGGCTTTACGGAAAGAGACTATACGGAGTTCCGTAAGGTTGCTCTTTTGGATAAGGATTCCGCAGATGTGTTGTTTCAGGGAGAAGATCCGCTTGGGAAGACGATAGAAATTAAAAAAGAGCCGTTTACGATTATTGGCATTCTTTCGAAATCCAAAGAATTTGAGCCAGTGATTAACAGCATAGACGATTATTATACTTATGCGCAGGAATCTGCAGGGAAGGTGTATGTGCCGGATACGGTATGGCCGATTATTTACCAGTTTGACGAGCCGCAGAATTTAATTGTGAAAGTGGATTCGACGGATAGTATGACAAATGCCGGAAAAGAAGGAGCTTCGATATTGAATGCGCGGTTGAACCCCAGTGACGATACGATGGAGTATAAAGCGGAGGATTTGTTGGAGCAGGCGAGAAAGATACAGGAACTAAGTGAATCTACGAACAGTATGTTGATCTGGATTGCGGGGATTTCTCTGATTGTCGGCGGCATTGGCGTTATGAATATTATGCTGGTTTCGGTTACGGAACGTACACAGGAAATTGGGTTGAAAAAGGCGATTGGGGCGAGAAAGTCCAATATATTGGGACAGTTTTTGACGGAGGCGGCAGTGCTGACGAGTATGGGCGGCATTATTGGCGTGATTTCCGGCATTGTCCTTGCGGAAGTGATTTCTAAAGTCAGCGAAATGCCGGTGGCGATTAATATTCCGGCGGCAGTGGGGTCTGTGCTGTTTTCTATGATTATTGGAATTGTGTTTGGGATGCTGCCTTCTTATAAGGCGGCGAATTTAGATCCGATTGAGGCTTTGAGGCATGAGTGATGGGGGAAAGCGCTAAACATAGGGACGGGGTATGCAAAGGGGCTTGTTCAGGGGTTAAGGATTTCTAAAGTATCCCGTTTGTTTGTTTTTGGACGGACGCAACCACCGCAAACACGCCGTCCATGGCGTGGTTGCGGTTTGCCCTGCCGTCCATGGCAGGGCATTGCTGTAGGCTGTGGGGATACTTAAGAACTCCTAAATCCCATCACAATGCCCCTTTCGCATACCCAGTCCTATGTATAGCGGGGTTTTGGCTGTTTTTACGTTGTTTTGGGAAGTATGGTTGATTGGACGGTTTTGGTTGGATTTTAATTAGTGTGTGTTTGTAATTTGAGACTGTTTTCAATTAGAAATTATATATGAATTGAGAATGTATGCAGTTTAAGAATGTATGTGAATTGAGAATGTATGCAGTTCAAGAATGTATGTGAATTGAGATTGTATGTAGTTCAAGAATGTATGTGAATTGAGATTGTATGCAATTAGAAAATATTGGTTGTTTTTGTATCGCGGGTCAATCCTAGAGGGGTGTTTCAGGAAGTTCTGCTTGAAATGCCTGAAAACAGAATTGTCAAGCGGAATTGTCTCAGACCAGCCTTTTCTGACAGAGACCGTTTTAAGTTTTGTGTGAACTTGAAACAGTTTCGTTTTTGACGTTTACACAAACTTTGAAACGAGTCTCGTATCGGTTTCACTGCCCTTGGCTGTAAAGGCTTTTATTTCCTGTTTTAGTTTCCTGTGATTGACTTCATATCCATCGGATAGCTTGTAAAAGCGTTCGTAATTCAATTTTCTGTTGACATTATCCTTGTAGATTTTTTGGAAAAGGCAATCAAGCTCTTTTGTCTGTCTTTCGTCCTTTTCTATCTATTATTCTTCTTTTAAAGACATTGTTCCAGTATCAAATGTTTCAAAATTAAGTTTGCGGACAATGTCATTTTCTTGTGTAAATGTAAAGATAACATTATTTTCTCCTTGTTCTTGCAGGTTTGCGTTGCCATAGCTAAAGGATTCTTCTAAATAATTATAATTATTTTCGCCGTTAATCCGATAATTTAACAAAATGCCGTTCATTCCATACTCAGGACTGATTATGCCGTAGGCTTCGTATTTACTGCTTTCTGAAGTGCATAATAAAACAATGCTATCTTCTGTAAGATTTGTTATGCTGGCTTCGTAATTGAGTGCATTATCCAAATTTTGGCTGGATACAACGCGATCCATGACTTCTTGTAAAGATGGAATATTCTCATCTTGTTTTGTCTGTGTTTGTGTATTTTGTTCTGTCTGCGTTTGGAGGTTGGCAGTATTATTCGGTTGTGTGTTTGTGGCGCAACCTATAAAAGCAACAGTAGAAATGCTTGTCATTAATAATAGAAATCCGTTATGTAATCTAGTCTGTTTCATAATAATTTACCTCCATATAGTTATTGAGTTATTTTAGCGTAATTTTTTTTTGAAGTCAAGAATTGCAGAAGTAACATACTGCAAAAAAGAGGAGACTTGCGGTAGATGGGTGGGTCATCTGGGAGAGCTCATGTATGAAGGGAATCTGCCGGAAAAAGAACTAGCCGAATTGTTTTTCAGACATGTTTGAAGTTTGAATATATTTATGATATAGGAACTAGGAATATAGGGTTATGGGTTTGTTTATAATTCTTAAAATTTTCTAAATTGCTTTACAAATTTTCTTAGATGATGTATATTATATTTATCTTTTAAATCTTTTATCTATTTATTCTATAATATCCCTTTGATTGTTGAAATAGGAGAAATGTAATTGCATATTGTGTTTTATGGCGTTATGCGTGAAATTGGCACGAGCGCGAATATGGCGGCGGTTGCGGCGTTTATGCAGTTTCGCGGGCTTCCGGTTTCAGTTTGCGTATCACATTTGGAAGAAGACGTATTGCATTCGGAAGAAGGCGTATCGTATTCGAAAGAAGACGTATTACATTTGGAAGATAGTGTACTGTATTCAGAAGAAAGCGAATCGTATTCAAAAGAAAGCGAATCGTATTCGGAAATTGGCATATCGCATATGGGAGTTGATTTATTACATTCAGAAGTTGATTCTGTGGATTCTATTGTTTTTACGGATTGCAGCAAGTCAGGTAATGTGAAGCAGCTGATAGAAGACTGTGATTTATTGGTTTGTAATCTTTCTGGTTCGTTTCGGGAATTGGAAGACGTCTATTTTAGGTATTCGTTTGTTCGAAAGAATGTCATGTTCCTGTTCGGGAAGTTTTTTCAAGGAAAAGTTGATGAAGTTCGGAGATTTGCTTCGTGTTTTCGGATTTCGGATTCGCGTATTTTTGTGATTCCTTATAATCCTAGATTTGCTTTTGCATATGACCGGAACAGGGTTTTGGATTATGTGATGCGGATTGGGGAGAAGGGCGCTTGTGATAGGGATTTGGAACTTAAACGGAGTTTGGAATGTATAGTAAAAGCTATGATTGCTTTAGTAAATGGAAAAGGAGTGTTTTTTTATGGATGAAATTTTTAAACAATATGGTTCTACGATTATAACGGTTTTAGCGATTCTTGCGGTGATTGTGATTATGAAGATTGTCATTGGGGACAGTGATACGAGTATTGTTTATAAGGCGTTTGCGGATTTGATTAATCATTTTTATGAAAGCGCGGGCGGTGTGCTGCCGAAATAAATGGATTTGGAGGAAGCTTATGGAAAAAATGGAATCTGGA
>OFHB01001474.1_pt1 | contig 13372 bp, 25 predicted proteins | sample 1521881 | NCBI WGS metagenome assembly OFHB01 (sample SAMEA3504090, study PRJEB24116) | mouse gut metagenome | biome: mouse gut; feature: mouse-associated habitat; material: faeces | place: Denmark | collected 2011
CCTGGCGCACCAGCCGGCGGTACTTGCCATCCCGCAGGCCAAAGCGCAGGCAGAGGTAGATGACGCCGCAGACCACCGCGCCGCAGAAGAATCCCCCCACGGCGCCGTAGAAGGCGTCCTCGGTGCTCATCCTGTCCACAAAGGCCACCGCCCCCATAAAGAGGGTAAGGAACCCCAGGGTGATGGGGATGGTGATGTGGGTGGTGGTGCGCATCAGCTTCCTCCGGTACCCGGCGATCCATTTGGATTCGTAGTCCATCCATGCCTCGTAGTTGTTTCCCATTTTGATGTCACATCCTTTTATTGCTGTTGTGGTTTATCCCGTTTTTCAAAAAAGAACAGAATCAGCGCCATGACGGCGATTTCTATTCCATATACAAGAAGGGTTTTCGCCTGGGGGAAGTTGCAAAGGGAGGTCAGGGAAAACATTCCCCCCAAAATCGTGTTGCCCCAGGCGTGGAGAAGGACAGCGGCCCAGACGCTTTTTGTCAGCCGGTAGAGTACCGCAAGGTTCAGGCCGAAGGTGATGCAGTACAGGGCAAAGGCGGCGAAGTTCATATTCCCCTGGGAAGCGTTGGGAACAAGCCACAGCGGCAAATGCCAGACACTCCAAAGGAGGCCCTCAATCAAGGCTGCCGCAAAAAATGGAAGCCGCTCTTCCAGCAGGGGCTGAAGAACGCCCCGCCAGCCGACCTCTTCAAGCCCGCCGCCCAAAATCATAACCGGCACGAAGAGAATAAACAGGTACCACGGGTAGCCCAGGTAGTCCTCCTGTATGGCGCAGGCGGCAAGCTGGATAAGGGCGAAGAGGAGCAGCAAAGCGATTGTTTTTGACAGATTCGCCGTATAAAAAATCCCCTTGCAAAAGGTTTTGAAGGTGACGCCGTTTTCCTTTCTCTGGGCGATAAACGCTCCATAGAGGGGGGCCATGCCCGCGCCAAATCCAATCAGCATATAATGCAGGACGGTGGCGGTATTCCCCCTTAGCAGCTGAAAACGATAGACTGCAATTACGAAGAACTCGGTTCCCCAGGCGATTGCAAAGGTAAAAAACAGGTAGCGCCAAAGCATGGGCCTATTTTCTTTTTTCATGCTTTCGTAGTCCCTCCCCTTGGAAGCAATATTGAGACGGTCTTTAATAATCCCGGCCTGCTGCTTGGTCTTTTTCGGATAAGGTGGCAGCCCCATCCCCTCAGGCGCAGACGAAATGGGGAAACGGCTACTGCTCCTTGCCCTCATCGCCCCAAATCTGGATCCGCTGGGTAAAGACCGCCTTTCCGTCCATTTTTGCCGTCACGGTGATGGCGGTGGGGACAAAGCTGGTGCCCGTATACGCCGGGGTGCATTGGTAGCCGTTCACCTTTTCCTGGCGCAGCAGCTCCTCCACCATATCGTCGCACCGGTCCTTGAGGGCCACCGCCACCGGCGGCACAAGGAGGCAGTTGTGGAGGGCTTCCTCCCCGCCAAACCGCAGGGGCATCATATACAGGGGAGCCAGAACCCCCTGCCGGGCCAGCTCCTGGGCTTTTTGCTGGTCCACCTGGGAAAAATCCGGACCGGGGCCGGACGCTGGCTCCCTGTTTTCTCCCTTGGGGGAATTGAAAAACCTCATATAAACGCCTCCCTATATAATTCGGTATCCTTATTTTAGCACCAGAGGGAATGTCCTGCAAGAGGTTGGCGATGTTCTGCCCCGGCCCTCCAAGGGCCAAAAGGAACTGCCGGACAAGCCCTTTTTTTGGGGGGGGTTATATGGCGGGAGGGTGGGAGAAAAAATCGAAAAAATTTTGCAAAAAAGCAGAAAAAACCCTTGCATTCCAGGGGCGGACATGGTATTATACTAAGGCGTGACTGCACATAGATATGCGATGATGCGGGAGGTGGCCGCATCCGGACGGCCCGAAGGGGCGGTTTCCGGAGCCCTGCGACGGCAGGGTACGCGGGGAATTTCCGCGGAGTATGTCCGATTTGAAACCGGGCGGCTTGGAATACTGGCAAGACGCGGCCCCAGACGGGGTGCGTCCTTGGCGTATGGGTTCCCGGAGGAGCTGCGCCTTTTGAAAAAGGCTGGCAGTTTCCCGGATTTTCTTATGCACAGGGACGAAACACCCGGCGGGGTTTGCGGCAGGAACAGTAGCAACAACCGTCGCCAAACAGTCAAAAATTTTAGGAGGCGATGAATAAGTGGCAGTCAAAGAGAAGATCCGAATCAGACTCAAGAGCTACGACCATCAGCTGGTGGATACCGCGGCGGAGAAGATTGTGGAGACAGCGAAGCGCACCGGCGCCCGCGTGTCCGGCCCCATCCCCCTTCCCACCGAGCGGGAGATCGTCACCATTCTGCGGGCCGTCCACAAGTACAAGGACAGCCGGGAGCAGTTTGAGATGCGCACCCACAAGCGTCTAATCGACATCCTGCGGCCTTCCAACAAGACCGTGGAGGCCCTGCGGGGCCTGGAGCTCCCCCCTGGAGTCGAGATCGAGATCAAGCTCTAAATAAAACCCTGCGCCGGGCGGTCCCGGCAAGGTCATGTTGGCTCTCCCCTAACCAAAGAGTCAACCAATAACCGTACAGGAGGAATTACACAATGGAAAAGTGCATCATCGGCAAAAAGATCGGCATGACCCAGCTTTTTGACGAAAACGGGAACATCGTCCCCGTCACCGTGGTGGAGGCTGGCCCCTGCGTGGTCGTCCAGAGGAAGACAACCGAAAACGACGGTTATGAAGCCGTGCAGATCGGTTTCGGGGCGGTCAGCGACAAGCGGCTCACCAAGGCCCTGCGGGGCCACTTCGCCAAGGCGGACGTGGCTGCCAAAAGAGTGCTGCGGGAGTTCCGCCTGGGGGAGATCACCCTGGCGGTGGGGGACATCATCAAGGCGGATACCTTTGCCCCCGGCGATAAAGTAGACGTCTGCGGCACCTCCAAGGGCAAGGGCTACGCCGGCACCATCAAGCGCTGGCACAACCACCGCCTGAAGGAGACCCACGGTTCCGGCCCTGTCCACCGCCACGCCGGCTCCAACGGCGCCTGCTCCAGCCCCAGCCGGGTCTTTAAGGGCAAGCGCCTGCCGGGCCACATGGGCTCCGAGCGGGTCACCGTCCAGAATCTGGACATTGTGAAGGTGGATGCGGAGAACAACCTCATCGCCATCCGGGGCGCCGTGCCCGGCCCCAAGAACGGCATCGTCTACATCACCGACAGCGTCAAGGCGTAAGGAAGGAGGAATTTACAATGCCAAAGGTTACGATTTATGACATGACCGGCAAGAGCGTTGGAGAAAAAGACCTTTCTGATGCCATTTTCGGGATCGTCCCCAACAAGGTGGTCCTCCACGCCGTCATTAAAAACTACCTGGCCAACCAGCGCCAGGGCACCCAGTCCACCCTCACCCGCACCGAGGTCTCCGGCGGCGGCAAGAAGCCCTGGAGGCAGAAGGGCACCGGCCACGCCCGGCAGGGCAGCACCCGCGCCCCCCAGTGGACCCACGGCGGCGTTGCCCTGGGCCCCAAGCCCCGGAGCTACCGCTACGCCCTCAACCGCAAGATGAAGGTGCTGGGCCTCAAGTCCGCCCTCTCCGCCAAGGTGCTGGAAAACGACCTGGTGCTGGTGGAGGACATCAAGGTGGAAGGCTACCGCACCAAGGCCGTTGTGGCTATGCTGAAGGCCCTGGGTGTGGACCGCAAGGCCCTCATCGTCACCGCCGAGGTGGACCCCGTCCTGGTGGGCAGCGCCCGGAATATCCCCGGCGTTAAGACCACCATCGTGGGCTCCCTGAACAGCTACGACATTCTGAACGCCGGCAAGCTGGTGGTCTCTGTGGCCGCCGCCGAAAAGCTGGAGGAGGTGTACAGCAAATGAAGACTGCTCACGACATTATCCTGGCCCCTGTGATCACCGAAAACTCCATGGAGGCCATGTCCCAGCGCAAATACACCTTTAAGGTGGCCCGCTCCGCCAACAAGATCGAGATCGGCCAGGCGGTGGAGGCTCTCTTCCCCGGCACCAAGGTGGCCGCTGTGAACACCATGAACTGCCGCGGCCGCATGAAGCGCATGGGCCGTTACCAGGGCCTGACCCCCGCCTGGAAGAAGGCTGTGGTCACCCTCACTGCCGACAGCAAGGGCATCGAGTTCTTCGAGTCCATGCAGTAAGCAGACGGCGAGGACGGCCGCCGGGCCAGCCCAGGCCGGCCGAAAAAACGCCGGGGATGAAAAGCCCCGGAGGTATGGGGTGTTCCGAGCCCCGCTAATTAAAACAAGGAGAGTGAACCGTCAATGGCTATCAAAGTATACAAGCCCACGACACCCGGCCGCCGCGGCATGACCGTGACCGATTACTCCGGGCTGTCCAAGGTTGCCCCGGAAAAGAGCCTCCTGCGGCCTCTGAAGAAGCACGCCGGACGCAACAACACCGGGCGCATCACCGTCCGCCACCACGGCGGCGGCAACAAGCAGAAGTACCGCGTCATCGACTTCAAGCGGGATAAGACCGATATGCCCGCCAAGGTCCTGACCCTGGAGTACGACCCCAACCGCACCGCCCACATCGCCCTGGTGCAGTACGAGGACGGGGAGAAGCGGTACATCGTGGCTCCCCACGACCTCCGGGTGGGGGACACCATCCTGTCCGGCGCCGCCGCGGATATTAAGCCCGGCAACGCCCTGCCCCTTTCCAGCATCCCGGTGGGTACCTTCATCCACAACATCGAGCTTTACCCCGGCAAGGGGGCCCAGCTGGCCCGCGCCGCCGGCATCCAGGCCCAGCTGATGGCCAAGGAGAACGGCTACGCCATGGTCCGCCTCCCCTCCGGCGAGCAGCGCAACGTTCCCGATAAGTGCATGGCCACCATCGGCCAGGTGGGGAACATCGACCACGGCAACGTGAACATCGGTAAGGCCGGCCGCACCCGGCACCTGGGCATCCGCCCCACCGTCCGCGGCTCGGTGATGAACCCCTGCGACCACCCCCACGGCGGCGGCGAGGGCAAATCCCCGGTGGGCCGTCCCGGCCCTGTCACCCCTTGGGGCAAGCCGGCCCTGGGCTACAAGACCCGCAAGAAGCACAAGAGCTCCGACAAGTTCATTGTCAAGCGTCGGAATTCGAAATAAACGGAAGGAGGCAGATGTAATATGGGTAGAAGCGTAAAAAAGGGACCATTTGTCCAGCCCAAGCTCCTGGAGAGAGTCCGGAAGCTCAATGAGGAAGGCAAAAAGGACGTCCTGCGGACCTGGAGCCGTGCCTCCACCATCTTCCCGGACTTTGTGGGGCGGACCATTGCCGTCCACGACGGCCGGAAGCACGTCCCGGTGTATATCACCGAGGATATGGTCGGCCACAAGCTGGGGGAGTTCGCCCCCACCCGGACCTTCCGGGGCCACGCCGGTGCCAAGAAAACCAAATAACGGACCGAAAGGAGGAAAAAACACATGGAAGCAAGGGCTTATCTGAGACACGCCCGCATCTCGCCCCGCAAGGTGCAGATCGTTCTGGACCTCATCCGGAACAAGCCTGTGAACGAAGCGGCGGCGATCCTCAAATACACCCCCAAGGCCGCCTGTGAGCCTCTGGCGAAGCTGCTGGCCAGCGCCGTCGCCAACGGCGTCAACGACCCGGCCAAGAACATGGATAAGGACAGGATGTACGTTGCAGAGTGTTTTGTCTGCCCCGGTCCCACCATGAAACGAATCCGCCCCCGTGCACAGGGCCGTGCGTTCTCGGTTCTTAAGAGAACATCCCACGTCACCATGGTGCTGCGGGAAAAGGAATAAGCTGAAAGAGGAGGTAAACTATGGGCCAAAAAGTAAATCCCCACGGTCTTCGCGTGGGAGTAATCAAGGATTGGGATTCCCGCTGGTTTGCTCGTGACGATGCTTTCGGCGACATCCTGGTGGAGGACTACAACCTGCGGAAGTTCCTTAAAAAGAGCCTCTACTCCGCGGGTGTCCCCAAGATTGAGATCGAGCGTACCCCCACCACCGTGCGCATCCACATCCACTGCGCCCGTCCCGGCGTGGTCATCGGCAAGGGCGGCGCGGAGATTGAAAAGCTCCGCCAGACCTGCGAGAAGATGGTCAACAAGGGCAAGGAGCAGCGCCTGGCTGTCACCGTCAACGTGGTGGAGGTAAAGCAGCCGGATAAGAACGCCCAGCTGGTGGCGGAGTCCATCGCCCAGCAGCTGGAGGGCCGCGTTTCCTTCCGCCGGGCCATGAAAAAGGCCATCGGCAACGCCATGCGCTTTGGGGCCAAGGGCATCAAGACCCAGGTTTCCGGCCGTTTGGGCGGCGCGGAAATCGCCCGTACCGAGCACTATCACGAGGGCACCATCCCCCTGCAGACCCTGCGGGCGGATATCGACTACGGCTTCGCGGAGGCCGCCACCCAGTACGGCCGCATCGGCGTCAAGGTGTGGATCTACGCCGGCGAGGTGCTCCAGGACAAGAAACCTCACAGAGAAGGAGGTAGCAAATAATGCTTCTGCCCAAGAGAGTGAAGTACCGCAGGGTACACAGAGGCCGCCTCACCGGCAAGGCCACCAGGGGCAACGTCGTCAACTACGGCGACTTCGGCCTCCAGGCTCTGGAGCCGGCTTGGATCACCTCCAACCAGATCGAGGCCGCCCGTATCGCCATGACCCGTTACATCAAGAGAGGCGGACAGGTCTGGATCAAGATCTTCCCCGACAAGCCCATCACCGAAAAGCCCGCCGAGACCCGCATGGGCTCCGGTAAAGGTTCCCCGGAATACTGGGTGGCGGTAGTTAAGCCCGGCCGGGTGATGTTCGAAATCGGCGGCGTCGCCGAGGAGACCGCCCGCGAGGCTATGCGCCTGGCTTCCTACAAGCTGCCTGTCAAGTGCAAATTCATCAAGAAAGAGAAGGGGAGTGAAGAGGCATGAAACCTGCAGAGATCCGCGAACTTTCCATGGCCGAGCTCAACCAGAAGCTCACCGACCTGAAGGCAGAGCTCTTCAACCTCCGTTTCCAGCACGCCATCAACCAGCTTGATAACCCCCTTCGCCTCCAGATCGTCCGCAAGGACATCGCCAGGGTGAAGACGGTGATCCGTGAGAAAGAGCTGAAGGCTCAGTGAGAAGGGAGGACGAAACTGTGAGCGAAGCGAGAAACCTGCGTAAGACCAGGGTGGGCGTCGTCGTCAGCGACAAGATGGACAAGACCGTTGTGGTGGCCATCAAGGATAACGTCCGGCACCCCCTCTACAAGAAGATCATCAAGCGCACCGTAAAGTTCAAGGCTCATGACGAGAAGAACGCTTGCGGGATCGGCGACAAGGTGATGATTATGGAGACCCGCCCCCTGTCCCGTGACAAGAGATGGCGCGTGGCCCAGATCATCGAGAAGGCTAAGTAAAGGAGGAACGCTCTGTGATTCAGATGCAGACCTATCTCAAGGTGGCCGACAACACCGGTGCCAAGGAACTGATGTGCATTCGTGTGCTGGGTGGCTCCAGAAAGAGATACGCCAACATCGGCGACGTGGTGGTTGCTTCCGTCAAGAAAGCTGCCCCCGGCGGCCAGGTGAAAAAGGGCGAGGTAGTGAAGGCGGTAATCGTGCGTTCCGCCAAGGGGCTGCGCCGGGAGGACGGCACCTACATCCGTTTTGACGAGAACGCCGCTGTCATCATCAAGGAAGACAAGAACCCCAAGGGTACCCGTATCTTTGGGCCTGTTGCTAGAGAGCTGCGGGAGAAGGAATACATGAAGATCCTCTCCCTGGCCCCGGAAGTGCTGTAAAGGAGGTGTCCCCGATCATGGCGAAACTTCATGTAAAAACCGGCGACACCGTCGTCATGCTCTCCGGCCGGGATAAGGGCCAGAAGGGCAAAATTCTCCAGGTTAGCCCCAAGGAGGGCAAGGTCATCATAGAGGGCCGCAACCTGGTCACCAAGCATGTCAAGCCCCGCCGCCAGGGTCAGGCCGGCGGCATCATCAAGGCGGAGGGCGCCATCTACGCCTGCAAGGTGCAGGCCGTCTGCCCCAAGTGCCAGAAGGCCACCCGCCCCGCCCACAAGATTGAGGGCGGCAAGAAGGTCCGTGTGTGCAAGCACTGCGGCGCAGAATATTAAGTAAGGAGGATTTGGAACATGGCTCGTTTGAAAGATACCTACAAAAGCGAGATCGCGCCTGCTCTGATGAGCAAGTTCGGTTATAAGAGCGTCATGCAGATCCCCAAACTTGAGAAGATTGTCATCAACTGCGGATGCAGCGAGCTGCGGGAAAACCCCAAGGTGCTGGATTCCATTATGGGGGACCTGATGAAGATCACCGGCCAGCGGCCCGTCGCCACCAAGGCCCGCAAGTCGGTGGCGAACTTCAAGCTCCGGGAGGGGATGGTCATCGGCGCCAAGGTGACCCTGCGGGGCGACCAGATGTACGAATTTACCGACCGCCTTTTCAATGTGGCGCTGCCCCGTGTCCGGGACTTCCGCGGTATTAACGCCAACGGTTTTGACGGCAAGGGCAACTTCAACATGGGCATCAAGGAGCAGCTCATCTTCCCGGAGATCGACTACGACAAGATCGACAAGGTCCGGGGTATGAACATCACCTTCGTCACCACCGCCCGGACCGACGAAGAGGCCAAAGAGCTGATCACCCTGTTGGGCGCACCGTTTGAAAAGTAAGGAGGTAGAGAAAAAATGGCAAAACTGTCTATGAAGCTCAAGCAGCAGGCCCCCGCAAAGTTCTCTACCAGAGCGTACAACCGATGCAAGATCTGCGGCAGGCCCCACGCGTACCTGCGCAAGTACGGCATCTGCCGCATCTGCTTCAGAGAGCTGGCGTACAAGGGCCAGATCCCCGGCGTCCGGAAAGCAAGCTGGTAAGAGAATAGCAAAAGGAGGTTCAGCAAATGCATATCACCGATACCATCGCCGATATGTTGACCCGCATCCGCAACGCGAATTCGGCCAAACACGATACGGTCGATATTCCCGCGTCCAAGATGAAGACTGCTATTGCTCAGATTCTTCTCGACGAGGGGTATATCAAAGGCTTCACCGTCCAGGAGGACGGCAAACAGGGGGTCATTCACATGACACTGAAGTATGGCCCCGGCAAGGCGCCCATCATCCAGGGCCTCCGCAGAGTCTCCAAGCCCGGCCTGCGCATCTACACCAGCTGCGAGGATATGCCCCGTGTGCTGAAAGGACTTGGCGTCGCCATCCTTTCCACCTCCAAGGGAGTTATCACCGATAAGCAGGCCCGCAAAGAGAATGTCGGCGGCGAAGTCCTGGCATTTGTCTGGTAAGGGGGTAGGAAAAGATGAGCAGAATTGGAAACAAACACATTGATATCCCCGCCGGCGTAGAGGTGAAAATCGAGGGCCACACCGTCACCGCCAAGGGCCCCAACGGCACCCTAACCCGCACCTTTGACAGCCGCATGGTTATCGAGATGGAGGGCAGCGTCATCACCGTAAAGCGGCCGGATGACAGCAAGGAGTGCAAGAGTCTCCACGGCCTTACAAGAACCCTGATTCACAACATGGTTGAAGGCGTGCACAAGAATTTCACCAAAGAGCTTGAAATTAACGGCGTCGGTTACCGTGCCGCAAAGCAGGGTAGCAACCTGGTTATGAACCTGGGTTTTTCCCATCAGGTTATCATGCCTGAGATCCCCGGCATCAAGATCGAGGTCCCCCAGCCCAACCGCATCACCATCATCGGGCCGGATAAGGAAAAGGTGGGCCAGTTTGCCGCCGAGGTCCGGGAGAAGCGTCCCCCCGAACCCTATAAGGGCAAGGGCATCAAATACGTCGGCGAAGTGATCATCCGCAAGGAAGGCAAAGCCGGCAAGGGCAAGAAGTAAGGGAAGGAGGAGTATTTAAGTGGTTACCAGAAAGAACAGCAAAGAGGCCCGGAAGAAGATCCGCGCCCGCATCCGCGCCAAGATCTCCGGCACCGCCCAGCGGCCCCGTCTGGCCGTTTTCCGCTCCGCCAACCACATCTATGCCCAGCTTATCGACGATACCGCCGGCGTCACCCTGGCCGCCGCCTCCAGCCTGGAGAAGGGCTTTGAGGGCAGCGGCGGCAACAAGGAGGGCGCCCACAAGGTGGGTCTTGCCATCGCCGAGCGCGCCAAGGCAAAGAAGATTGAAGAAGTGGTCTTTGACCGCGGCGGCTTTATCTATCACGGCCGTGTCAAGGAACTGGCCGAGGGCGCCCGCGAAGGCGGCCTGAAATTCTAAAGAAGGAGGGATACTTTTGGCAAGAATCGACGCATCCAAACTGGATCTGAATGAAAAAGTAGTGGCTATCAACCGCGTCAGCAAAACGGTCAAGGGCGGCCGTATCTTCAAGTTCGCTGCCCTGGTGGTTGTGGGCGACGGCAATGGCCTGGTGGGTTTTGGCCTTGGTAAGGCCTCCGAGGTTCCCGATGCTATCCGTAAGGGCATTGAGGACGCCAAAAAGCACATGATCAAGATCTCCCTCAAGGGGACCTCCATCCCCCACGAGGTTATCGGCAAGTTCGGCGCCGGCGAGGTGCTGATGATGCCCGCTCCGGAGGGTACCGGCGTTATCGCCGGCGGCCCGGTGCGTGCCGTGATGGAGGCCGTGGGCATTAAGGACATCCGGACCAAGTGCCTGCGCTCCAACAACCCCTGCAACGTGGTCACCGCCACCATCAAGGGCCTGGCTTCCCTCCGGGATGCCGAGCAGGTGGCCGCCGTCCGGGGCAGGACCGCCAAAGAGATTTTAGGATAAGGAGGCAGCAACATGGCACAGCTTAAAATCAAACTGGCGAAGAGCCTCTCTGGCAGGAAGAAGAACCATATTGCCACTGCCTACTCCCTGGGCCTCCGGAAGATCGGCCAGTCCACTCTTCAGCCGGACAACGCCGCCACCAGAGGCAAGATCGCAACCATTTCCCACCTTGTAGAGGTGGAGAACGCGTGAACGTAAGGAGGTGCAGGTAACCATGAAACTGAGCGAACTTTCCCCCGCTCCCGGCTCCGTCCGGAAGAGCTTCCGCGTAGGACGCGGCAACGGCTCCGGCGCGGGCAAAACCGCGGGCAAGGGACACAAGGGCCAGAATGCCCGCTCCGGCGGCGGTGTCCGCCCCGGCTTTGAAGGCGGCCAGATGCCCCTTCAGCGCCGGGTTCCCAAGAGGGGATTTGTGAACATCTTCGCCACCCAGTATGTAGCCATCAACGTGGACCAGCTCAATCGCTTTGAGGATGGGTCCGTGGTGGATGAAGCGGCTATTGTAGGAGCCGGCCTGGTCAAGAATACTCGTGACGGTATCAAGATCCTTGGCAGGGGCGAACTCACCAAGAAGCTCACCGTCAAAGTAGCGGCTTTCTCCAAAGGCGCTAAGAGTAAAATCGAGGCTGCCGGCGGAAAGGCCGAGGTGGTATAAATGATTGAGACCCTGAGAAACGCATGGAAGATTGAGGACCTTCGCAAGAAGCTCATCTACACCATGCTGATCCTCCTGGTGGTCCGCATTGGCTCCGCTATTCCGGTGCCCTTTATCGACCCTTCCTATCTGCAGGGTCTGGTCAGCCAGGGAGGAAACCTCCTGGGCTACCTGGATATGCTCACCGGCGGCGCCTTCTCCAACGCAACCCTTTTCGCCCTCTCCATCTCCCCCTACATCACCGCCTCCATCGTTATCCAGCTTTTGACCGTGGCTATCCCGGCCCTGGAGCGGATGGCGAAGGAAGGCCCGGAGGGACAGGAGCGGCTGAAGAAGATCACCCGCTACACCACCGTCGCCCTGTCGGTGCTCCAGTCGGCGGCCTTTTACACCATGTTCCGCAACACCCCCGGCGCGATGACCTATACCTCCGGCGCCTCCGGCGCCCTGGCGGCGGTCACCATCATCGGGGCCTTTACCGCCGGCGCCATGCTGGTGGTTTGGCTGGGGGAGCGCATTGACGAAAAAGGCATCGGCAACGGCATCTCCCTCATCCTCTTTGCCGGTATCGTCTCCCGCGTCCCCTCCTCGGTGCTGCGCCTTGGGAGCGAAATGTTTAAGACCGGCGGCATTATGTGGCTGTGGGTGCCCCTCACCGGCATCGTCTTCCTTTTGGAGATTGCCTTCATCGTTTTGATGAACAACGCCGAGCGCCGCATCCCCGTCCAGTATGCCAAGCGGGTGGTGGGCCGCAAGATGTACGGCGGCCAGAGCTCCTTCATGCCCATTAAGGTGAACATGAGCGGCGTTCTGCCTGTTATCTTCGCATCCACCTTCCTGGCTATCCCCGGCACCATCGGCGGCTTCCTTAACCTGAACCCCGTGGAGCACCCCAAACTGACCTTCTTCTTTAGTATGTTCAGCTACAACTCCGTTCTTTACGCGGTGCTGTACTTCCTGCTGATCATCGGCTTCAACTACTTCTATATCGCCATCCAGTACAACCCCATCGAGATGGCCAACAACCTCCGCAAGAACAACGGCGCCATCCCCGGCATCCGTCCCGGCAAGCCCACCTCGGACTTCATCACCAAGGTCATCTCCAAGATCACCCTGGTGGGGGCGCTGATGCTGGCGGCCATCGCCATCCTGCCCATCCTTATCACGGCCGTCACCGGTATGAACGTCGCCCTGGGCGGCACCTCGGTCATCATCGTGGTGGGCGTCGCCCTGGAGACCGTGAAGCAGATGGAGGCCCAGATGCTCATGCGGCACTACAAGGGCTTCCTGGAGTAAGGAGAGACGGCTATGAAATTGATCCTTTTGGGCGCCCCCGGCGCCGGCAAGGGCACTCAGGCCGAAATTCTCAGCACCAGGCTGGGTATCCCCACCATCTCCACAGGCAATATCCTCCGCGCCGCCATCCAGGCGGGAACCCCCACCGGCCTGGAGGCCAAGGGCTATATGGATGCCGGCAAGCTGGTGCCCGATTCCGTGATTATCGGCATTGTGGCTGACCGGTTGGCCCAGCCTGACTGCGCCAGGGGCTTCATCCTGGACGGGGTGCCCCGCACCATCGGTCAGGCCGAGGCCATCGACCAGGCGGGCATCACCTTCGACCGGGTGCTGTCCATCGAGATCTCCGACGGAGAGATCGAGGAGCGCATGTCCGGCCGGCGGGTGTGCCAGAGCTGCGGCGCTCCCTTCCATGTGAAAGCCCGCCCCCCCAAGCAGGAGGGCGTGTGTGACTCCTGCGGCGGACAGCTGGTCCAGCGGGAGGATGACCGGGCCGAGACTGTTCGGAAGCGTCTGGCGGTCTATCATGAGGAGACCGAGCCCCTGAAGGGCTTCTATGAGGCCAAGGGCATCCTGGTCTCCGTGGCCAACCAGGACACCATCGAGGGGACCAGCAAGGTCATGATGGAGGCGCTGGGACTCTGATGGCGCTGGAAATGATTTCGCTGAAATCCCAGCGGGAGATTGAGGCTATGC
>OFHB01001479.1_pt1 | contig 13351 bp, 12 predicted proteins | sample 1521881 | NCBI WGS metagenome assembly OFHB01 (sample SAMEA3504090, study PRJEB24116) | mouse gut metagenome | biome: mouse gut; feature: mouse-associated habitat; material: faeces | place: Denmark | collected 2011
AGGGCAAGGGACAGACAGGTATGTATTGAACTGTCCGCAAAAAATGACCGACTGACCTGATTCAAAGAAAAGGCAGAATCGAACGCAGGGGCAACCGGAACCCGAAAGTGCATGTTTTCAGATACGTTACAAACGCAACATTCGACGCATACCTTTGGCAAACCGTGGAGAATAAGCAGAAGTTTATCTCCCAGATTATGACCAGCAAATCCCCTGTACGAAGCTGTGAAGATGTGGACGAAGCTACGCTTTCATTCGCTGAGATAAAAGCATTGTGCGCTGGCGACCCGCGCATTAAAGAACGTATGGATTTGGACGTGGAAGTGTCGCGTTTGAAGATTATGAAAGCCGACCACCAGAGCAAACAATACCGTCTGGAAGACAACGTGTTAAAACATTTCCCGGAGCAGATACAGCAGGCGCAAGGCTTTATTGCTGGCTTAACAGCCGATATACAGACTTTAAGCCAGCATCCCCGCCCAGCGGAAGGGTTTGCCGGAATGGAGATACTGGGCGCAGCCTATACAGACAAGACGGATGCTGGGACAGCCCTGATGGATGCCATACAGGATGTGACAAGTGAAGAGCCAGTGATTATTGGCAGTTACCGGGGGTTTGGCTTGTACGTCAAATTCACCGGATTCACCCACAAACTGAGCCTGAAAGGAGCCATTGCCTACAATGTAGATTTGGGGACAGATGCACGCGGCAATCTGATACGAATTGATAATGCACTGGATAAAATCCCGGAACGGCTGGCAGATTATGAAACAACTCTGGCTAACCTGCTCCAGCAGCAGGAAGCGGCTAAATCAGAAATCAATAAGCCGTTCCAGTACGAAGAAGAGCTGCGCGTTAAGTCCGCACGTCTGGCAGAGCTGGATGCAGAGCTTAACATCGGCGGCGTATCTGGGTCCGAGAGTGCAGCATAATATCAGGCTTTATGGACATCAATAGCCCCCGTTTGGGGGCTGCGGGTGCCCTGGTGAATACAATATATACAGCCAGTTATAGGCAGGAAATGGAGATTCATATGGAAAGAAAATTAAAGGTTTTGAAAGCTGTCCTCTTACTACGCAAAATCAACCGATACCAGAGCAAGGAAGAACAGATTGCCGATGCTGAGAAGTATTATACAGACCAGCAGCTTGATGAATGGATTGAGATGCTGAAACATCCGGAAGATGAGCCAGAGTCCGAGGGGGAGCCTGAATATATCAATGAAGAAATACAGCATACATCCTGTACAGAGCGCGATTATTCTCCAAGCAATCCCTGGGATGCGCCCGGAATGTCTGTACGGGATTTCATTTAACTAATCAACACATCAGTACAAAGGGAGGTATTTATTATATGAGCTATTCTACTAATATGGCTGGACTGGATTTATTCACGGTGCCATTCCGCAACACACAGGTTTCCAGAACGGTTGCAGCATCCCGTCCGCAACAGCCTAAAACTAAAACTTCACAGCCTAAATCTGCTGTTTCTCCGTCACAGCAGCCAAAATCAGCAGTAACCCAGTCACAGCCTGTAAAGCCTGTAGCGGCGGAGCCAAAAACCTCAGAAGCGCAGGGACAGCCTGCTAAGGCCAATCCCCCGATAGAACAGGCACAGCAGCCTGACATTCAGCATAAGTCTGTCCCAGAGAAAAAGGCTCCTACTGTACAGACGGGACAGGATAAATCCCCGGAGCCGGAAAAGAAATCACAAGCAGAGGCACAGGCTCCTGCAAAAGCACAACCATCTGCACAGGCACAATCAGAACCACCTGTAAAAGAACTGACAATGGATATGTCTGACCGCACTATCCCAGCAGGAAAGCCTCTGGATGCGTCAGAAGACGCTAAGAGAAAGGCTCATGAAGAAGCTGAGGCAAAACGCAGGGCAGAGTGGGAAGCCAAACAGCTTGCGAAAAAGCAGGAAAGGGAAGCTGCTCTTGAGAAAATTAAGAGCATGAGCGACGCTGACATAGTATCCGCATCCACAGAACGTGTCCGTGTAGATACAGAAAAACTCACCCGCCGGAACATGAAGGAATGTGTTTCTGAGCATATACAATCTGTATGCAGTAAAGACCCGGCATTTGCCCGGAAGACCCTGTATCCACACAAATCTATAATTCATTGTTTCCATTATATCAACCGCATGGCAAAAGATTATCTCCAACAGGAAATGAAAGATAATGACATCAAGCCGGAAAATGGAGTTTACGGCGGCGACGTCCCAGACGATTTAGTATATCAATGGAGTATTGATTATTTCAATGACCCGGACGCACAGGAAGACCATGTGGAAGAAGAAAAGTTCACGCCACGTCCGTATGTCAATGCTGCATCCAAAGCCAAAGGGACTACAAAGCCTAAGAAAGCAGCCAAAAAGGTAACAGAGAAAAAGCAGGAACCGAAGAAAAATGATTATCAGCAAATGAGCTTACCGGGGGTGTCTTAAATGTTAAATAAAAGAGAATGCCGGAGATTCGCTGACCCTTGTTTAAAAATGAAAAAAGGCAGCGGACTTCTCCATGCAGGGCAGATTGACTATATCATCCGTACAGCAGTAAAGATGATTGGCCATCACAAAACACTGGTACTGTATGCCTATTCCCGCACACAGGCTGAGCAGGGGAGCTTCCAGCCATGCTATACAGTCTTTCAAAGCAGGGACGACTTCATAACATTAGCCCAGAAGGAAAATGGCGGCACGGCATGGCGTACAGCGGCGTTTGATAACCTGGGATACAGCTGGGATTTTCAAGATAAGTGCGCTTTTTACTCTGCTGCGGATGAAACGCGTCTCTGCAGGTATTTTAAAAGCAGTCCCGGCAGTGGGTTCAAACCACTGCTCAAAGCGCAGGCGGGCATACAGGAGCGTCGCAGGCAGGAACGCCAGCGCATCCGGGAACAGGAAATTGTAAGGCGGATGGAATGCGTACCAGCCCTGCCCCGTGGGCTGAAAAGCTGGATACACAAATCCGTTATGCCTGCGTATTTCTTTTATGATTATAAGCGTGGCGGAAAGGATGTTCCCGGTGTATGTTCCGCTTGTGGCAAAGAAATCCAGCTTTCCAACGTAAAGCAGGGGAACAAAGGCGTATGTCCCCATTGTAAACGGGAACTGATTATGAAGCCACGGAGCCGCCGTGGATGCTGTATGACAGACCGTGACACCTGCCAGGTCATCCAGAATGTCGGCAACGGCGAACTGGTGATACGGATTGTAAAAGTGTATTACACATACACAGATGACACGCCTGAAATAAATATTTACGAAAATGCCCGGCAGTTTATCCGGCAAAATGGCGACGATGGGAAGATTGACTCTGAATGCTATTATTACCAGCATGGCAGCGGCATCCTGACGGACTGGAAGAAAGGAGAACGTCCGGCTCTGTTCAGCCAATGGCAGTATAGTTTCCAGTCTGATACATGCGCCCATTTATACACCAGGAATCTTCCAGACGAACTAAATGGCACTGTATGGCAGTATTGCCCTATTGAAAGCTATTACAGCCATTTCCGGGAACAGATGCAGTCGCTGCCATTTCTTGCCGCATATCTGAAGCATCCGCGTCTGGAGCATCTGGTGAAAACCGGATTTTATGAAATTGTAACAGACCTGGCATACCGCCATCATCCGGACTGCCTGGACGAAACAGAAAACCGGACACACCGGATACTGAAAGCAGCAGCCAAAGATGTGCAGTTCCTAAAGGAATTAAACGTAGATATCCCGACATTGAAGATATTCCAAGGATATGTTGGATTGAAAGACCGACAAAAACTGCTCTTGTGGCAGCTGGAACATGAAGTAAACCGGGACATCCTGCCAATCCTTGAGCATATGACGGTGCATAAGTTTATCAGGTACATGGATAATCAATACGGATTCCTGCGTTTGCGAAAAACGCCTAATGGCACAATGCGTTATAAAGATATGCAGGCATTGGCATCAGAGTACAGGGATTATCTGGATATGTGCCATAAGCTGGGATACGACATGAAGAACAGCTTTGTCCTGTACCCGAAAGATTTACAGAAATCCCACGATAAAGCGGCCCGCCGGATAAAGCACAGGAAAGACGCTAAAATAAAACGTGACTTTATCGCTGTATACCAGAAGCTTTCCGGGCGGCTGGATTTTGAGAAAGACGGTTTGAAAATCGTGTATCCTGATACGCCGGATGATGTTATAAAAGAAGGGCATGCATTGCATCACTGCGTGGGCGGCTATGTGGAACGTGCGGCTAACAAAGAATGTGTCATACTGTTCCTGCGGAAAAGCTCTGACGAAGAAAAGCCATTTTATACGATTGAAGTCCGGGGACAAAAAGCGGTACAGGTACGGGGCACAGGAAACTGCAGCGTGACGCCGGAAGTTGAGGCATTTATTACAGACTGGGAGCAGAGGGTGCTTAGCGCCCGGCTTCCGGCTGCTGCGGCATGATTCCGAATAATACCGCTTACAAAGTCGGTCAATGCTAAATTATATATAAATATAGTATGATTTTTCTGTAATTATCAAAACCACACGATAAGAGATACAAGATACCATAATGGCAGCTGATACAGAAATCAACTCTTTATGCGGCTGCCAAAACATGATATAATCAGAGTAAGGGAAGGCTGGAAAGGAGAGAATGCCAATGAGTGAGGTTAAACTGACGAATACGCCGTATGACGATGTGTTCCGTACATTATTAAATGACTGCAGCAGCTTGATTATTCCGGTGATTAACGAAGTGTTTCGTGAAAGATACTCTGGAAAGGAAAAGGTTATTTTCTCTTCCAATGAACATTTTCTGAACCAGCAAGGCGGAAATGAAGACGGACGGATTACAGACGCAAGCTTTATAATAGTAGGGCCGGAAACGAAAAAGTACCATTTGGAATGCCAGAGCAGCACAGATAATAGTATGTTAGTGAGGATGTTTGAATACGACACCCAGATTGCACTTGATGAGGGAGAGATTAAGGGGAATATCCTTACTGTGACATTCCCGCATTCAGCAGTATTGTATTTAAGATGTAATGCTTCGACACCGGATAAGTTAAAAATCAAGATGGTCACTCCCGGCGGAGGTGTTACTTATGGCATTCCTTTAATGAAGTCACAGCAGTACACGATAGAAGAGATATTTGATAAGAAGCTTCTGTTTTTAATCCCGTTCTATATATTTTCCCATGAGAAGAGGTTTGAGGAATATGAGAAAAATGGAGCAGAACTGGAGTCGTTAAAACAAGAATACGCAATGATAAAGACAAAGCTGGAAAAGCTAATGGAACAGGGAGATATTACTGAGTATGCAAAATGTACGATTTGTGATATGTCCAATAAGGTTCTGGAGCACATTGCTGTAAAATATGATTCAGTAAAGAAAGGAGTGCAATCAGTTATGGGCGGAAAGATATTAGAATATGAAGCGAAGACAATAATGAATCGGGGACGCGAAGAAGGACGCGAGGAAGGCATTACTGTTCTGGTATCTACACTGAAAGATATGGACGTACCTGTTCAGGTGATATTGGAAAAGCTGCAGGAAAAATTCAATTTGAGTTTAGAAGCTGCTAAAAAGTATATTTAAAATTTACTTCATACAGGAACTATGGATGATGTCAGCCCCGGAACTAAAAGCATTCCTGGATTATGCAGCAGGGAAGAAACCAGCAGACCCGTTCGTGGATGAACTGGAAGAGGCAGTGGAAAATGCCCGGAAAAACAGAGAATGGAGGCATGAGTATATGACTTTGTTAATGCGTGACCAGGAAAATAGGGAAATAGGAGAAAAATATGGAGAAAACAAGATGGCCAAACTGATAATGTTACTAAATGAAGACGGCAGGCTATCTGATATTGTCAGAGTGTCGCAGGATTAAGAATACCGTCAGGAACTTTATAAGGAATATCATATCAGTTAGAAAAGAAAGTCACAGGCAAAGCATTTCAAAATGTTTTGCCTTAAAATTTTCAATGTGGATGATTCACTAAAAAATGGAATGCAGATGGGAGCTGAGATTATGACATTGGAAATGCGGTATAGGGAAAAGAGGGAAGAAGGAAAAATTTATGGCATCATTAGCGCGTGCAGAGAATGCAATATTTCAGAAGAAAGAATTTTAAAAATATTACAGGAAAAAGAGGGATTGTCTGAAGAAAGTGCAATAGTGTACCTTGAAGAAGCAGAAGAAACTATAAAAAGAATGAATGAGTACACGGCTTTTATGGACAAACTATGCAAAATAATATCAGATTTGAAGAAAATAAATGCAAGTGATGATACCATAATAGTGAAAATACAGGATGAATTTTATTTCACTAATGATGATGCAAAGTTTTATTATGAGTATGCTATGAAAAAAAAGGACTTTACTGGAAAACCAGGTGAAACGGCGCAGTCTGCCAAAAAGGATGGGGAACGGAGGCATGACGATATGGCTTTGCAGATGAATTATCAGGAAAAATATGAGCAGGGTGTGGAACAGGAAAAAATAGATTCAGCAGTGAGAATGATAGAAGATGGAGAGTTGCCGTTGGAAAAAATCGCGATGTATTCCGGGCTTACTTTGGAACAGGTGGTTGAAATTGAAAAGGAATTGCAGTCGGCATAATGATTACTTTCCAACCATGAATATTAAAACGCAAAATAGCTGCCCTACAGGTTTTAATCTGTGCAGGACGGCTATTTTTCAGCTCTAAACAATAAAGCTAATAATGAAATGCCATAATTTACAATTCCATGCAATCGTGGCGGTACTTGCCTGGGACAATCCGTTTACAACATAAATTATAAAGTGCTGGCGCACCGGGAGAAAGTTTGAGAAAACAGCCAAACCAGACTGTATTGTAAAGATTATGTATAACATTTTAATTGCTTATGAAAAGGAGAAAAAAACATGAATAAGATTATACTGACTGGAAGGCTTACCCGTGACCCGGAAATGCGTTATTCTGCGAACAATACAGCCATTGCCACATATACATTGGCGGTAAACCGTCCGTTTAGGCAGAACAGTGAACAGCAGGCTGATTTCCTGCGTTGTGTCACATTTGCCAGTACGGCACAGTTTGCTGAAAAGTATCTTGCCAAAGGGATGCGCGTGGCAGTTGAGGGCCGCATACAGACGGGCAGCTACACGAACCGCGAAGGGCAGAAAGTCTATACGACGGAAGTAGTGGTTGAACGCCAGGAGTTCCTGGAGAAAAGGGCAGGGGACAGCCAGACAGCCTCTGACGCTGCCGGAAGCGGCGGGGAAGGCTATATGGACATCCCGGACGGGATTGACGAAGAGCTGCCATTTAATTAACAGATGACGCTTCCCAGCCTGCGGGCGGGAAGCGTTTTTCAACTTTGAAATTCATACAGAAAAAGGAGAGACGATATATGACGCATGATATGGCAAAGCAATTTTGGAATTTATATCTGGGAATGGCAAGCAAGGATGGTGCGCATGTCAATATGTTAAGCCCGACGGAGGATTTCAAAGCGCGCGCACATGCCGGAGAATTTGATACACTCACAGACGACCAGTATTACAAGACGGAAGCAGATGCGGAAGAGGCTGCTTCGTTTTGGGATTGCCAGCCTTCACAAATGGCTGGAATAATCCTGCTGAACGCTTTGGCAAGGACTGATATATCTGATGTGGAAATAGATGAAATTGCTGGGATTTTGGCGGATGCGTCCGTAAGGACTGATTATTATACAGAAGAGCAGGCACAAGAATGTGACGAAGCCGCTTTTAACCCTGATTTGGACTTTTCGCCACAAAGCCCCGGCAGCTCTCATACTCCCCGCAGCATCTATAATTACCTGAACCAGCACATATATGGGCAGGATGCGGCGAAAAGAGCCGCCGCCATGCTTATGTACCATCATTTACGCGGAAACAGCCGTAACATTGTGATGGCGGGGGCGACAGGCTGCGGAAAGACAGAAATCTGGCGTACACTGTCAAAGATGTATAACTGTATCAGGATTATCAACGGTCCACAGCTTTCATGTGATGGTTGGAAAGGTTCTCTGAAAATAAGTGACATTTTCACCTGCGAAACGAAAAAACTGGCTGAACATCTCGTTCTGGTCATAGATGAGAGCGATAAGATGATGGAACCCAAAGTTGCAAGCGGAGGCACCGACTACGCGAAAATGATACAGAATGAATTGTTGAAATTGATGGACGGTGACACATTAACCTTTACGGATGAAAAGAACAGGGACACCAAAACTACCATCAACTGCTCTGGCGTATCCGTGGTATTGTGCGGCAGCTTTGAACGGATGTTGCAGGCAAAATCGGAATCTTCTGCAAGTATTGGATTTGGCAGGCGTGAAAAGAAGGAAAGCGTTGTTGCCGAATGTACGGAAGAAGATTTGGTTCAGTATGGCAACGTCAGACGCGAAATTGCAGGACGCATAAGCCAGATAGTCACTCTTGATACTCTTGATGCGGATGATTTTGAGAAAATACTGGAAAGTGAAATGTCGCCTATACAGAAGATGGAAAAGGCGCATAATGTATCGCTGTCTATAGATAAAGAATCACGCAGGAAACTTGCTTCTGACGCTGCAAAAAGCGGCATGGGATGCAGGTACATCCGTTCTAAGCTGCAGTTCATGCTTGACGAGCAGATGTTTGATGTTCCAGATGTAGATACATACAGCCTGTATTATGAATAAGAATGACATGAAAAAAACAACTGCCAACAGTTCCACGTTGGCAGTTGTTTTTTTCTTTTGCATTACAATAAGGAAGGCGTGAGAAAAGTGTGAGAGAAAATGTGAGAAAGTACAGATAATCTCATACACAAAAGTATTGGTTTATGAGGGTTTTTAAGGTATGTGAGAAAATGAAAAATGCCTGTTTTTAAATCCAGTACAAGCAAGGGTTTAAACGGCGTGAGAATGTGAGAAAATTTTTCCAAACCTTATATATATAAATATACAGAATATATATATTATATACATATATAATTTTCTAAAGCTTTAATATAAAATAAAATCTCACATTCTCACATTTGCCTGTTTCCCTTGATTTATCAGGCTTTTTAGCGTGAGAAAATATGTTTTTAAACTCTCACAGGTTTCTCACATTCTCACATTTTTCTCTATATTGCCCTGTAAGCCGCATAGGGAAGCAGCATAACTGTCACAGCATATTTCTTTTGCGCTGTGTGCCTCTGATACATACAAAAGAGGGGTGCAACGTTGCCCCCTCTGTAATCAAACTGCATAACCATATCCGGTATCATCTTCATTATCTTTGCCATCTTTCAATGATTCTTCAGCAAGCTCCATTTGTTTACGCACTTCATTGCTCAGCGTGTAGGCGGCTTCCTGCTGTTTTTTTGCCCGTCTCTCAAGCACAGGCGACAGTTCTTCCATACAGGCGTCATAAACGGATACGCGCATCCCGTTTTTCTCAAGCTTTCTTTTCTTCATCCAGCGTTCCAGTGCCGGGATTGGGATGTCCAACGACACATTCCCCTTCAAAACTTCCGTGCAGCGTTTCCTATAAAACTCCAAGTCTTCTAAAATTTTTTTGCATACGCTTTCAATATGCCCGAACCGCAGCTCTGCCTCCTGTAACCTTTCCCGGTGTTTTTCTTCCGCCTCACGGATAAGGGCGTCCGCTTCTTCTTTCCGGGACTGGCAGTATTGCTCAGCATCCTCTAATTTTGAAGCGATGCAATCGTCGATATTCTTTTCTTTTTCTTCGGCTTTGGCAATTACCTGTTTGGCATACTCCAAATCCCTGTTTTTTGCGTCGATTTTATCCTGTACGCTGTCCAGTTCTTCATTTGCCATGTTTACCTGACGCTCCACGTCTTTTAATCCCCGGTATTCCGCAGGGTCTAAATTTGGCAGGTTTTTCCCTTTTGCCGGATGTACGAAAAAAAGCCCCGGCACGCATCCCATAGCCGCAAAAAGCCCGCTCCCCTCAATTTTCGCGCCGCGCTGCTTCTGGTAGTTTACATATTCATGTTGCAGAATTTCTTCAAACCGTTCCTGAGCGTCTGCTGTAAAATACCAGTAAGCGTTATGCCAGACGCCGTCGTCGTCCCTGCCGTTTTTAAATCCCATCTGTTCCAACGCCTTGCTGATGCTTGCCTGTACCGGAAGCCCGCGCTGGTAGCCGTCTGCCCAGGGTACAAAGCACAAATGTGCGTGTTCCACTCCGTATTCTTTTACGCCTTTGGCATTCCAATAAAATTCATCAGAATGAAATGCTGCTGTCGTCAATTTCAGATGTGGGTAAAATGTTTCAAATTGTTCATAGAATTTCTTCACAGCAGTTTTATTTACTTCGTATGGAACCCTCATAGGATGGATTTCATGACCGTCGTCCGTATAGAGAATCCGTCCGCGTTCATCCCTCTTTTTCTCACAGTTCCCAGAAGACACAACCATTTCGTATAAAATCCTTTGGCCTTGTGATTCTTCCTTTTTTCCAACGGCTTCTTTTGTGCCGTCCGGCATTTTTTTGTATACAGCCCGTTCCCTCTTACCCCGGCGTCCGGTCTGGATTTTTTCAATATAACCGCCTACTTCGTCCCCGTTTGCGTCTAAAATGCGCCTGCATTTTGTTTTTTGGTTTTCATTATACGTCCGGATATGCTCGCCAAACAATTCATCATAAACGTCGTAAACGGGTTTGTCCAGCCATACCTCGAAACGGTCTCCGTCTGCGTCTACATGGGATTCCCTGTTGCGGAATTCCTTTGACCTTACATGCTCCAGGCTCCCCAACGCTTCCTTTGGGTTGAGATGGATTCTGGTTGTCGTCTCGTCCATTGCGATAAAATCTTGTGTATATGTATATTCCATTGAAAACGCATCTCCTTTCAGAAAAATAAATTCTTAGGTAATTGCGAAACCCTCTCTGAGACAGACGCGTTTGTCCAATCCATACAAAAGCGGGCTCCAGATGCCGTCGCAAGTCGCCCTTTTTTTGTACAGATTGTACATCCGCTGTTTCTAGAAAGGGAGTTTTGCAATCGCCTAAAATAAATTCTGTCATGGATGTGTTTTCTTTTTAACCTCATTTACATTGTAACATCGGCCTGACGGAATGCAACCGAATCCCGGCATTTTTTTGCAAATTCCACGTTGTTTTTTTCGCCGGGCGGCAGTGGCGGCGGGAGTGGAGTAGCTGCGTACGCAACTACTCCACTAATAGTAATGCACAAATCGCTGCGCTGACTTGTTCACTACTAACGTGGACCATAGGCGTTCCCCCTCTGGACTCTCCCTTTTAAGAGCCTGCCACATTTTTTTTGCTGTTAAAAATTCTTGTATCGAAATGCTTGTGGCAGGGCAAAAAACGGCCACCGGCCATCTGATACCGGTATGCCGCAATCTAAAAACCTATGGGCATGTCATGTACCATGCCATTCCCACAAAATGCCCATACTGTGCCCATGTTATGTGCCATACAATGCCCATGCCATGCGCCAGCTATGCCCATAAAATGTACCATGCCATTCCCATGTAAGATATGCTGCGTAAATGCGCCATATTTGCATTGCCGCATAATTTGCTCAGGACGGCATTTTTTAATTTAAAATGAGCGGGTGCACAAACGAAGGAAATATAGGGAAATAACAATATATGGAGGGTGCAGAAGATGGATAGGAAATACGTTGGAATTGCAGTTATGCTCGCTCGGATGTATGGTGTAGGTGAGACGCTCAATGAATGGGAGTTTTTATCAAATGACAAATTTCTTCGTATGATTGGAGAATGGACGGAAGAATTTCTTGGTTTGGTGAATGGGGATATTGTCGAGTTCTTTGAATCGAAGGTAGGCAGATAAAAAATAAGCGGGGCATGTCACCTGTATCCGGCGGCTGCCCTGCTCATATATCTTCCGGCGGCACATATTCCAGTATGTCCGACACGGGGCATTGAAGGATTTCGCACAACGTGTCCAAAGTAGTTGTGTTAATCGGCTTGGAATGTTTCATCCTGTGTAGCGTCGCGGCGGGAAATCCGTGTTTAAAAATAAGCGCGTACTCTGTCAAATCCTTGCGGTACAGTGTTTCATAGAATGGCTTGTATGATATCATTTTAAATTTCCCCATTGATTTTTTAAAATCATAACATACCTAAATTGTTGACTATACTTGATAAATGAAGTATAATAGAAACCATAGAAGCTTATTGTCCTTTTGTTGAGCGGAATTTGAAATAAAGAATGCGAGGGGAACCATATATGAAGAACATCATCAAAGTATGTACTCCAAACTATATCCCATACCCACAACATAATATAACCGAAAAATAATCAAACTTAACCATATACTACATCCACAAACCCTTATAAATAGTCCCATGCAAGATATAACAGCCCAGTAATATGAGAGAGGTGTAAAAACTAAATATATACCATGGGAGAGAAAAGATATGGTTAGGAAAATATAACACTTACAGAAGGGATTATTTTTCTGACAACAGAAAAATAAAGATGTGCTGACGCACATCACGAGAGGGAGAGTGAAACCTGTGAGAGGCGAGATAAAAAAACAAGAAACTTCTTACAAGGAAAAAATAATTACAAAAAAAGACATCCGTATGCAACTACGAATGCCTTGTAGGATGGCTATACACCTTTTACAGTCTTACGGTATGTAAGGTACAGAAACCAAGTCTGTAATCCAGTAAACAAAACCATAAGGTCATTACTGCTAAGTGTAATCGTCACCATAATATTCACCTTCTTTACAAATAGATTTAACGCTTGGGTAGCGTTGGATGTGTGACAACACATTCGACAAACGAATCTGTTTGTAGAGATGGAATAACAGTGGTGTCAGTTACAATCAACACCACTATGTAAAGTTATTTTCTGCAAAGTTGTAACACGCTCAGCAGCAACTGAGCCAATGCAATGATGACCATTACTTCGTCAATCATGTCTCTACGCCCCTTTCGTAACTTTGTAACATCCTACTGGATGTTCGGGTTGTTAATTTGAAAAAAAATAAGAAGTTACGAAAGGGAACGAAAAAAGACGAAAACTTTACATTCCAGATTATAACACAACACTGGAACAGATATCAACAAAAAATATTCGTTTATCAATACAAAAACATCTAAGAAAGGAAGTATTTATTATGAAGAACATCATCAAAAAATCTATCGTATTCATCACAGCAGTTGCAATCACGGGAGTTTGACAACTGAATAATCCAAAAAGTACTCGCAGGTCGCACAAAACCTGCTTTTTTTGTGTCAAAATATTTATTTTTATATATGTTATTTTATGTTATTGTGTGATATAATAAGAGGTGGGAGGGATGATATATGAATCTTCACATAACAAAATCTAAAAATGCAGAGTCTTTTTATATC
>OFHB01001484.1_pt1 | contig 13316 bp, 6 predicted proteins | sample 1521881 | NCBI WGS metagenome assembly OFHB01 (sample SAMEA3504090, study PRJEB24116) | mouse gut metagenome | biome: mouse gut; feature: mouse-associated habitat; material: faeces | place: Denmark | collected 2011
TCTTTTTACAGGCAAAGGAATTACAGATATTGGATTTGATAAAGATGGAAAAGGTTCTCTTGGAAAACTTGATGTTCAAGGCTCTTTATTCGGTATAGACTTTACTGCAATGGGGAAATGGAAAAATCATTTCTCAGAAGCAGAAATAGAATTAGAAAACTGGAATAATCAGTGCTTAAAGGGAGAGACATCTGTAAAGAAATTCAGTAGTTCTTTTAAAGATAACAATGCTGGATTTAAAAAATATATCTCTAATGTCAAGGATGGAACAGCGAACATTACAGATTACAAACAGACTTTGGAGGATGCAGGTGAATATCAGAAAACATTTAGTTCAAGCGCAAAATCATTCTTAACAACCACGCTTACAGGGTTTTTAGTAGGGACAGGAGTAGAACTATCGCTTGTAGCCCTCACAAAACTTGCCGATGAATTAATTTACAAGCAAGACCACTTACAAGAGAAAGTAGATTCTTCAGCCACAGCATATTCATCTACCGTTTCCGAGATCGAATCTATTAATTCCGAGCTTGCTACGACACAAGCAAGGATTGACGAATTAAGAAGTCAGGATAAATTACTACCTGGTGACGAAGCAGAGTTGGCAGAATTAGAGAGGAAAAATTCCTTACTTGAAACACAGCTTGATATGAAACAAAGGTTAGCAGACACCCAAGCAATCGAAGCAGCCGAAGCAGCGAAAGAATCTATCAATTACGCCTCTAAAAAGAGTCTGGATACTCATATGGACAAAAACGGCATGGACATTTCTAATTCCATAAACCGAAAAGAGTATGTGCGTCAACTCGTAGCAGAAATGGAGGATGCACAAAAGAAGATTGAAGATGCGCAAGAAAAACTAGCAGATGATAAACTTTCCAAGAAAAATCGAAAACTTTATGAAGGTCAGTTTGATTCTGCCAGAGAATCCTTAGAAAAATATAAGTCAGAAGCTACAGAACTCCTTGCCGAATTAAACGCTGAATCAGAGAACTTTTATGACAAACAGACTGGCGAAATACTGAAAGGGTTTGAGAAAGAAGTCAAAGAAAACATTGAACTAAATGACTTAATAAATAATTTTAATCTCTCTCCAATCGAAAAACAAGTAAAACAAATCGAATCCTTCTTCAACGGTTCCAAAGTCTCAAATAATCTCAAAGACCAGCTCTTAGAAGCAGCCAAATCGGGTAAGAGCGCAACTGACACACTTCATGAAATGGGTATTACCCTTAATGACCTTGGTATCACAGGGGACGGTAAAAAGGCTGTATTCGATGATTACTTTAGTGGATTAGTCAAATCTGCCAAAGAAGCGCAAGAAGCCATTAACTCCATTGATGGTTCCGTAGACGGCGTAAAAAAGGCGTTTGAATCTGAAAATAAAGACGCTGACTGGAACTCCATGGCTGAATACTTAAAACAAGCTGAGGACATATATAAAAACACAGGTAAGATTGGAACAGACGATTTTAAATCCGCCGTACAATTCATATCACCAGATATCATCAATCCAGACGCAGAAGGATTTAAATATGATGCTGATGCTTATGTTGCTGCATGGGAGAATGCCCGTGAAAAGGTAAAGAGGTATTTCGATTCTGAAAATCCAATCACCAGCGCAAGAAACTTTACTAATGATTTGATTAATAAAGGACTTGCTTCTAAAGCAGGTGATGATATTACTTGGGAATTTGAAACTAGTGCCAAAGCTGCAAAGGAATTAGGGATCAGTGTTGAAGCGACAGAAGTTGCTATGCGTAATCTCGAATCATATGGTGCAGAATTTGATGATGTCATGTTCAGTGGAGAAGGTCTTAAAAGATATGAAGAAGCATTGAACGGAATTAAGAGCCTCCGTGACTCCATGGAAGAAGGCGAGTCCAAAAATAAACTTAGTGAACTCATTGGAAACTGGGATAATGAACTTGCCGGATACCAGGCTGACTTATCCACCCTCACAGAAGACCAAATTATAAAAATCGAGTTCCAGTATGACCTTGCAAGTATTAGGTCTGAGATTGAAGAATTACAAAATGAGATTGATTCTACTGGTGGCGATACTAAAGAATGGGGTTCATTAAATAGTAAGAAAAGAACCCTCCGTGATAAATTAGCTTCCCAAGATGAAATGTCTGGTGCTACGGATGATTCTGGATATCAGGATTCTTTATCTTCATATGATAAACTTGCACAAAAACTGGTTGCAGAATATGACACACTTGGAGAAAAAGGCCGCAGGTCTATCCAACAGCAACAATCGGCTCTTTTGGATTTACAGAATTCCTATCTTGACATGTTCCAAAATGGAAATATTATCGATTGGGAATCTTTCTTAAATACAAATGAAGCCAATGATATATTCGACCAATTAGCTAAAGATACAAACAAAAGTGTAGAAGCTGTAAAAAAGGAACTTTCTGAATTAGCAAATATAAACATAGAGCCTAAAGAGGATAACAAAGCCAATGATGAAACCAATGATGGAACAAAAGAAGTTAATATAAAAGCTAATGATGAAGCAAGCGATACTATTACTTCTGTATTGGCAGAATTAATGAGATTGCCGGAGGAAGAAGTCTCTAAACTTATTGCCGATGATAAAGCAAGTGATAAAGTCATTAATGTACTGTCTTCATTATCTGGGATTCCAGAGGAAAAACTTACTGAGATAAATGCTACAGATGGTGCTACTGCCGTTGTCACTTATGCTCTATCTCAAATCTTAGGGATTCCAGAAGAAAAAATGACAGAATTATTGGCTACAGATAAAGCTAGTAGTATTGCAGGAAAAGTCAAAGACTCCATAAATAAAATCCCCAAAAAACATGATAGTAAATTAGCAGCAATAGACAATGCTTCTCCAATAGCTAGAAATGTTAGTGCTACTATAAATTCTATCAAAGATAAAACCGTAACCATATCTGCAGTAGTATCAGGGACAGTAAATAATGCTGTCAATACTGTAAGATCTGCAATGGCTAGTTTAGGTGGTGCAAATTTAGGCGGTTCAAAAGCCAGCGGTACTCTCCTACCCGCCCATGCCAATGGTACAGGATATAATGTAATCAACTATAAACCCGCTTATTCTGATGGTAAGATTTCTTTATCGCAAGATGAAGAAGCATTAGTTAATGAATTGGGTACCGAATCCATCATTAGAAACGGGAAATGGATGTTATTACCAGGAGGTATGCATGTACAGAGCCTCAAGAAAGGCGACATTGTATTAACCGCTGAACAGACCAGAGATTTATTAAATACAGGAAAAACAAATGGTCATGCAAGGGCTTATGCAGAGGGAACATTAGGAAATGCATATGCTAATGGATGGAGGTTGCCAAGTGCAGTTACAAATAATACGGGTTCCTCCAAAAAGAAACCATCCTCAAAACCCTCTTCATCCACCAAATCCAACTCTTCCTCAAATTCCTCCGACACATCCGAAAAGGCAGAAGAATTTAAGGAAACCATTGATTATATCGAGATGATGATTGACCGTATTGAGCGTCAGATCAAAAATCTTGAACGTGTAGCTGGAAGTGCTTATAACACCTTCTCCAAAAGGAACACGGCACTCCGTAACCAGATTTCAAGTATCACCGAAGAAATCTCAACCCAGCAAGCCGGATATGACCGTTATATCCAACAGGCGAATTCTGTATCCTTATCAGAAAATTATAAGAGCCAGGTAAGGGACGGTGCGATTGACATCAGCACAATTACTGATGAAGAACTGGCTAAAAATATCAAAGAATATCAAGAGTGGTATGAAAAAGCACTTGACTGCCGTGACGCAGTTGAGGAATTAAAAGAATCCGTAAGGGATCTCTATACAGAAGCATTTGATAACGTAGTCACTCTGTATGACGGTATCCTTGGTCAGCTTGAACACAGACAGAACATCCTTGAAGGTTACATTGACCAGGCTGAGGCACAGGGATATATCATTAGTACGAAATATTACGATGCTTTGATATCCAACGAACTGAACAGACTGAAAGATTTAACGAAGGAACGCCAGGACTTAATCAATTCCATGAATGACGCAATCACAAATGGCAATATCGAGGAAGGTTCTGAACAATGGTATGAGTTCCAAAGTGAAATCAACGGCGTAAATGAAGCTATCCAGGAAGCGAATACAAGCCTGATAGAATTTGGCAATTCCATCCGTGATATCGAGTGGGAAATCTTTGACAAGATACAAGACCGTATCTCCGGCATTACGGATGAATCTGATTTCCTGGTGAAGTTACTTTCATCCAACAAACTATTCGATGATAAAGGAATTATTACGGATAAAGGGAAGGCAACCATGGGGCTGCATGGGGTCAATTACAATACTTACATGTCCCAGGCTGATGAATACCGCAAAGAGATGGAGAAAATCCAATCTGAGTTGGCAAAAGACCCATACAACCAGACCTTAGTTGACCGCAGGAAGGAATTGCTGGAATTACAGCAGGAATCCATCCTTGCAGCCGAGGATGAAAAAGAAGCAATTAAAGATCTTGTTGAAGATGGAATTAATAAACAGCTAGAATCTTTGCAAGACCTCATTAATAAGTACAATGACATGATGGATGCACAGAAAGACATGTACGACTATCAGAAAGAAATTGCTGAAAAACAAAAGAAAATCAATGAGGTTGAAAAGCAGTTTTTATCATTCCAAGGTGATGATTCCGAAGAAGGTGCTGCTACCCGTCAGGAACTAAAGAATGAACTGAATGAACTCAAAACCGATTTGGAAGAGACACAGTATAAGAAAGCGATTGCAGAACAGAGGAAACTTTTGGATGAACTGTATACAGAATATGAAACTGTTTTGAATTTAAGACTTGATAATATTGATCTTCTGATTATGGATGTAATCGGAAATGTCAACTCTGAAGCATCTGCTATTCGTGATACCCTCGTTTCTGAAGCTGAAAGTGTTGGTTATAAGCTGACAGATACCATGACAACGGTATGGACAGACAGCACGAATAAAATTACTGGTGTCATCACCACTTATGGTGATAAGTTTACATCCTCTCTCACTGGTGTTCAGACAGCCATCAATGATTTAAAAAATCTTATCCAGCAGGCTGTGAACGCTTCAAATGAACAGGCAAAGAAAAACATTGAAAATACAAATAAACAACAAACAGAACAGACTTCCAGACCATCCATTTCCACACCATCAGCTCCAAGTGTAAGACCATCTTATTCTAATGGCGGCGGTGATGGTGTCCCAAGAGTTGGTGATGCGGTTACATTTGCAAGCGGGAAATATTTCTATAGTTCTGATGGATTGAATCCTAACGGAAGCCAGATGTTAGGTCAAACTGTATATATCACAAAGATAAATAATAAATCTTGGGCAACGAAACCATATCATATTTCAAGAGGTTCTAGGCTAGGCTCAGGAGATCTTGGATGGGTAAGTCTTAATCAGCTTAAAGGATATAAGAGTGGTACGGAAAGTGTAGACAAAGACCAGTGGGCATGGACGAATGAGAATCATCAGCCTGAGACAGTGATTAGAAAATCGGATGGTGCAATCCTGACAAGGGTACACCGTGGCGACCAGATCTATAATAGTGAGGCAGCGAAAAACATTTGGGATTTGGGAAACCGTCCTGGAGAGTTTATCAACAGGTTCCATCCTAATGCCCCATCGGCTGAGAATCTGCAGCCTGTAATACATGAGAAACCTGCTACTACTATTCAGAATGAGATACAGTTTAATGTGAATGTTGACCACGTACAAGATTACAATGATTTTCTTAGGCAGATGCGGAAAGACCGTAAATTTGAAAAGTTGGTACAGATTATAGCATTGAACCCAATATCAGGGGGGTTGCGTAGCTCTTTTGAGAAATTTAGTATCCAAATTTAGAGAGAGTGGTTTCGTTCTTCTAAGTAAAGGTATAACAAAGGGCATTGAAAATTAGTTTTCTCTGCCCTTTTATGTAGTAACACGACAACAATTCATCAAAAAAGATAGTAAAAACTGAATAATCATCAAAAAAGACAGACAATATTTGGAGGTATAATATATATGACACAGGAAAAGACAATCGAAGTATTAAGAAAGAGAAATGCAAAATTACAGGAAGAACTGGACGTATTGAAGGGAAAAAATGCAAAATCCACTGATGAATCTAAGGATAAACGTGTGGATGAACTGCTTTCTGAATTAGAGGGAATCAAGAAGCAATGGCAGGAAGCATTGAAGGATTTAAAGGGCGAAAAAGCGAAATACACAGAACTGATAAGGGATATGAAAAGTATTAAAAAGACCTTCGAGGCGGTTTAGAACTTGGGAATTTAAGAGATTAGAATTCAAGGAACTTGGAACAGAGGATGATATAGCAATAGAACCATACAAAAATAGTAACGTAACCATATAATTTTAGTAGTATGTCGGTCTTGCATAGTGAGCAGTGCCGGCATTTTGAATTTGTATAGGCAGTGGACGGTTACAGTCTGCTGCCACTTTTGAATAAAATCCGAGGCTTGTCGGCACTATTGGCAAGCCCATTATCATATATAATTAGGAGATGAAGTTACTATAGAGAAATTAAATGAGAAAGAAATCTTGCAGTATGCGCTGGAAGATAATATAATTGACCTATCATACGTGCAAGAGCAAATCGAAATGAGCAAAAGAAACGAATTGCTAGAGAAACATCCATATGCCATAAGCCAAGGGAGTGACGGAAAGTGGAGGACGTACCTTCCAGACAAAGAAAAAGGCAGAAAAATGGTTAAGAAGTCCACAAAGGAGGCGGTAGAAAATGAAGTGATGGATTATTGGAAGTCAGAGATGGAAAATCCTACCATAGAGGATGTATTCAATGAATGGAATGATAGAAGAATCAAACTAAACAAAATATCGCAGGCATCGCATCTTCGTTTCAAACAGATATTCAACAGGCACTATAAAGATTTTGGAAAGAAGAAAATCAAGAATGTCACTCCACAAGACATTGAGGAGTTCCTAGAAGAGCAGATACCAAAATTCGAGCTATCTGCAAAGTCCTTCTCTAATTTAAAGACGATTACGAAAGGGTTGTTGAAACGGGCAAAGAAGAGGAGGTTGATTGAGATGGATGTGGAGTCGCTCTTCCGAGAGATGGACACTTCAGAAGCGCATTTCAAGAGAACGATGAAAGAAGACGATAAGGAGGTGTTCAACGAGGAAGAGTTTCCCAAAGTCATAGAATATCTTACGGACAACCCTGACCTGAAGAATTTGGGCATACTTATTATGTTCTTGACTGGGATAAGGGTCGGCGAACTTGTAGCGCTAAAGCATTCGGATTTTGATGGCAACACATTCAAGATAAGAAGGACAGAGACAAAATACGTTGACGAAGATGGAAAGTATGTATATGGCATTAAGGACTGTCCCAAGACGGAAGCAGGGATACGAACGGTAATATTGCCTAAGTCATATACATGGATTGCTAATAAGCTGAAGCTATATAATCCTTTCGGCGAATACATCTTTGTGGAAAGCGGGGACAGGAGGCTGACCACAAACTGTATAAGGCGGAGGATGGAACGTGTGTGCGACAAGCTTGGCATCATTAGGAAGTCTCCACATAAAGCAAGGAAGACATATGGGAGCATATTGCTTGATAATGGCATCGACAACAAACTGATTACAGATGTGATGGGTCATACGGACATCATGTGTACCGAGGGGCATTATCATCGCAACAGGAAGACAATTGAAAGAAAGACAGAAATATTGAGCGATATACCTGAGTTTATGTCACGTTGATTACCTTTTCGCAAAAAGTAATCAAAGGTAATCAAAGTAAAAACGCTGAAAGGCGCAGAAACACTAGGTTTTTGGCACATCGGAAGCGAGTTCGAATCCCGCCACTCCGATACATGCTAAGATGCCAAATCTTTGTTTCTACAGAGATTTGGCATTTTTTTGGACTGTCGATCAAGAAAGGGATGCTCCTGTCAGTCGCCGGGAGCGGGAGAGGAAAGAATATGCCGATGAGCGGTAAGCCGAAGAAGGAAACGTCAGGAAAAGGGATGCCCCGGAAGCGGGCGGAGCGGGATGTCCCGGAAAGGGGAGGCCCAAGGCCCCAGGGGGCATCCGGGCCCAAGGCTCCTGGAAGGAGAGGGCAGGATTCCGAAAAGGCGGGACGGAGCGCCCAAGAGAGGAAGGCTCCCGGAAGGGGAGGGCAGGACTCCCAAAAGTCGGGATGGGATGCCCGAGACAGAAAGGCTCCCGGAAGGGGAGGGCATGCCCCCCAAAAGGCAGGGCGGGACATCCAAGACAGGAAAACCTCCGGAAAGAGAGAGCCCCAGAAGCTGTGTCCCGTAGCCTCCAAATGCGGGAGCTGCCAGTGGATCAACAAAGGCTACGGAGAGCAGCTTGAGGCCAAGTCCACGAAGTTCCGCAGGCTCATGGAGCCCTACTGCAGGCCGGAGCACATCATCCCCATGGACGACCCCAACCATTACCGCAACAAGGTCCACGCGGCCTTCGGGGAGGACGCGCGGCACAGGGCCGTTTCCGGCACCTATGAGGAGAAGAGCCACCGCATCGTCCCCATAGACAGTTGTCTGATAGAGAATCAGAAGGCGGATGAAATCATCGTGTCCATCCGGGGGCTTCTGAAATCCTTCAAGATACGGCCCTACGACGAGGACACGGGCCGGGGGCTGCTGCGCCATGTGCTGATACGGGTGGGACATGCCACGGGGCAGATTATGGTGGTGCTGGTGCTGGGCTATCCCATCATGCCCTCCAAGAACAATTTCGTGAAGGCCCTGCTGAAGATTCACCCGGAGATCACCACCATGGTCCTCAACATCAACGACAAGGACACCAGCATGGTCCTGGGGGACAGGGAGCAGGTGATATACGGAAAAGGCTATATCGAGGACGAGCTTTGCGGCATGACCTTCCGCATCTCGCCCAAGTCCTTCTATCAGGTGAACCCTGTGCAGACAGAGAAACTGTACGCCAAGGCCATGGAGTACGCGGGGCTCACGGGTGAGGAGACCGTGATGGACGCCTACTGCGGCACGGGGACCATCGGCCTGATCGCCGGCAGGCAGGCGGACAATGTCCTGGGGGTGGAGCTGAACAGGGACGCGGTGCGGGATGCCGTCAGCAACGCCAGGCGCAACAAAATCTCCAACGTCCGCTTTTATCAGAGGGACGCGGGGGAATTCCTGCTGGAGATGGCGGAGGCGGGCGGGAAGCTGGACGTGCTGTTCATGGACCCGCCCAGAAGCGGCAGCAGCGAGGCCTTCCTGAACGCGGCGGCGAAGATCAGGCCCAGGCGCATCGTGTACATCTCCTGCAATCCGGATACATTGGTGGCGGATCTGCGGATTCTGGTGAAAAAAGGGTACAGGGTGGAAAAGTGCGTGGCAGTGGACATGTTCCCCTATACGGATGCCATAGAGGCAGTGGTAGCGCTGTCCCTGTGAGGCCCATGAACTGCGAGGCCCATGAAACTGCCTGTGGGCAGAGAAAGGATGCCCCCCGGGGCAGGAAGGAAGCTGGATGAAAAAGATATTGCTGATAGCCACAGGAGGCACAATCGCCTCGGGATACACGGAGGAGGGGCTGGCTCCCAAGATAGCTGCGGCGGAGCTGCTGCAGTATGTGGAGGGATACCGGGAATTCTGCCAGGTGGAGGTGGCATCGCCCTTCAGCCTGGACAGCACCAATGTCTGCGGAAAGCACTGGCTGGAGCTGACCGCGCTGATCGAGAGGCGCTATGATGACTACGATGGATTCGTTATCTGCCACGGCACGGACACCATGGCCTTCACGGCGGCCGCCCTGTCCTACCTGGTGCAGAACAGCCCCAAGCCAGTGGTGGTCACAGGGGCCCAGAAGCCGATTGACCTGCCCATAACGGATGCCAGGACCAATCTGCTGGACAGCCTGCGCTTCGCCTCCGAGGACAGGGCCCACGGCGTGAACATCGTCTTCGGCGGCAATGTGATAGCCGGGACCCGGGCCAAGAAGGAGCGCTCCAAGAGCTACAATGCCTTCTCCAGCATCAACTATCCCAGCATAGCTATGATACGGGACGGCAGGGTGGTGTTCTACATCGAGGACAAGGACAGGCTGTCCGGCTCCGTGACATTCTACCATGAGCTGAACGAGGGGATTCTGCTGCTGAAGCTGATGCCGGGCATGGACGGGATGGTGCTGAACCGCCTCTTTCCGTACTATGACTGCGTAATCATAGAGGCCTTTGGGGTGGGCGGCCTGCCGGAGTACGGGCGGATGCCCTTCTACCCGGAGATCAGGCGGTGGATCGACGCGGGGAAGCTGGTGATGATGGCCACCCAGGTGACCCACGAGGGCAGTGACATGGAGGTGTATCAGGTGGGGAAGGCCATCAAGGAGGAGTTCCATCTGATGGAGACCTATGACATGACCCTGGAGGCCACGGTGACCAAGGTCATGTGGGCGCTGGGGCAGACAAAGGAGCCTGAGCGGTTCCGCAGGCTGTTCTATGAGACGATCAACCATGACATTTTGCTGAAGGAGCTGTAGCTGGAAGGCCGACAGGGGGAAAGACGACAAAATATGCGCAAATACAAGTGCAAATACACAAAAAAACATGCAAGAGAGAGAGGCCTTCCGCTATATGCCCTGATTGCCGTAATGCTGTTCTCTGTGCTGCCTTTGAGCGGCTGCGGAAGGGAGGCAGGGCCGGAGAGCGTCCGGATCGGATCCCTGAAAGGGCCTACCTCCCTGGGCATCCTTGATTTGATGGACAGGGCGGAAAAAGGGGAGACGAAGCATCCCTATGAGTTCCGGATGGCTGTAGGCGCGGACGAGCTGCTGCCCCTGATGGCCAAGGGGGAGCTGGACATGGCCCTGATTCCGGCCAATGTGGCGGCGGTGCTCTATCACAAGACAGAGGGCGGCGTCTGCGTGGTCGATATCAATACCCTGGGCGTCCTGTACCTGGTCACGGGGGATGAGGCGGTGGCGGGCCCGGCGGATTTAAAGGGCAGGACGATCTGCCTCACGGGAAAAGGGGCCACCCCGGAGGCCTCCCTGCGCTATGTCCTTGACAGGAGCGGCCTGGGGGAGGGGGACTATGTCCTGGAGTACAGATCGGAGCCCACGGAGGTGGCAGCGCTTCTGGCGGAGGATCCCTCCAGGGTAGGGCTGCTCCCCCAGCCCTTTGCCACGGCTGCCCTCATGCAGAACGGGGATCTGCGGATCGCCATGGACATGAATGCCCAGTGGGAGCAGCTGCAGGGAGGGGAAGGAGGCGGCATGGTGACGGGGGTCACCGTGGTGCGCAGGGAATTCCTGGAGGAACATGAGGATGTAGTCGAAGATTTCCTGGAGGAGCATGCGAGCAGCGTGGACGCAGTCAACGGCGACCCGGAGAAGGGGGCGGCGATGGCCGTCCGGGCGGGCATCGTGGCAAAGGAGGCAATCGCCGCAGAGGCCATTCCCCGGTGCAATCTGGTCTGCGTCACCGGAGAGGAGATGAAGGCTGCCCTGTCCGCCTACCTGGAGGCGCTGGCCGGGTTCGATGCGGGGCTGATCGGAGGGGCGCTGCCGGAGGAGGATTTCTATTATTAAGAAAGAAACTGGCATCAAAAAGGATTCGGCTGTTGAGAGGCCTGTCATCGGGAAACTGAGGAAATGCATCATCATCGCGGCGTGGCTGACGATATGGCACATCCTCGCCCTGGCGGCGGACAATCCGATTCTGCTGGCCACACCGGCACAGACAGCCTGGCGGATGCTGGCCCTGTTTGGCGGGGGAAGCTTTTATGCGGCTGTGGGCAGGAGCCTCCTGCGGATTGCCATGGGATTTTTTGCCGGCATGGCAGCGGCGCTGCTCCTGGCCTCCGGCAGCAGGCGCTTTTCCCTGATAGAAGAATTCCTTTCTCCCCTGATGGCCCTGGCGAAGGCCGTGCCAGTGGCTTCCTTTGTGGTGGTGCTGCTTATCTGGTGGGGAGCGGAAGCCCTGTCCGCGGTGATCTGCTTTCTGGTAGTCCTGCCTAACATCTACATCAATATACTGGAAGGGCTGAAAAGCACGGATTCCAAAATGCTGGAGATGGCCCGGGTCTTCCGGCTTCCTGCGCGGAGCCGATTCTTCTATATCTATCGTCCTGCCCTGAAGCCGTTTCTGTACAGCGGTATGAAGATTTCGCTGGGGATGTGCTGGAAATCAGGAATCGCGGCGGAGGTCATCGGTGTTCCCGGCGGCTCCATAGGAGAGGGCCTGTATCTGTCCAAAGTATATCTGGACACGGCCGGAGTCCTTGGGTGGACGGCGGCGGTCATACTGCTCAGCGTCTTTTTCGAGAAGGCGGTGCTGCACCTCGTGGATCGTTTCTTCGCGTGGAATCCGGGATGCGGGGGAAAGCGCTATGCAGAGCAAAAACATGCGAAAGAGCGCATGCACGGTGCAGGATGCCCTAAGCCCCCGGTACAGGAGGGGGCCATCAGGCTTACGGAGGTGACGAAGGCCTACGGCGGACAGACTGTCATAGACCGACTGAGCGCGGTCTATGAACCCGGACAGACCTACTATCTGACCGGCCCATCCGGCAGCGGCAAGACCACTCTGCTGCGCATCCTGGCCCGGCTGACCGAGCCGGACAGCGGGCAGATGACGGCCCCGTCCCGGTGCGGCGTGGTCTTTCAGGAGGACAGGCTCTGCGAGGACTACAGCGCTGTAACGAATGTAGAGCTGGCAACCGGAGACAGGGCGGGGGCGGAGGAGGCGCTGGGCCTACTGCTTCCCCAGGAGGCCCTGCACAAGCCCTGCAGGCAGCTCAGCGGCGGCATGCGGCGCAGGGTGGCTCTGGTCCGGGCCATGGAGGCGGAGTCCCGCTATGTGCTCCTGGACGAACCATTCACCGGGATGGACAGGGACGCCTGTGCCGGGGCAATGCAGTATATCCGGGAGAGGCAGGCGGGCCGCACGGTGATCATAGCCCATCATTTTCAGAATTTTAATAAAATTTAAGAAATAAGACCCAAAGAAATCAGAAAAACATTTGTATTTCCGTTTACATTATGTTATAATCTGTTAATGACTGTGAGTGCGTCTGCTGTGTAGGCGGGAGAGAAGGACGCAGGCGATTGAAGGAGGAAACGGTAGAAATGAGTTTACAGGTAGAGAAATTAGAGAACAATATGGCGAAGCTTACTATTGAAGTGCCTGCGGAGGAACTGGAGAAAGCCATCGAAGGCGCCTATCGGAAGAACAGGGGCAGAATCAGCATCCCCGGATTCCGCAAGGGCAAAGCGCCCCGGAAGATGATCGAACAGATATACGGCAGGGAAG
>OFHB01001503.1_pt1 | contig 13257 bp, 7 predicted proteins | sample 1521881 | NCBI WGS metagenome assembly OFHB01 (sample SAMEA3504090, study PRJEB24116) | mouse gut metagenome | biome: mouse gut; feature: mouse-associated habitat; material: faeces | place: Denmark | collected 2011
ACCATGATGACAGCCTACTACTACGGCGATTCCCGCATGGATCTGGGCTGTCTGGTGCAGAACCTGGTGGGAGCCGTACAGAAGGAAAACAAGGACGATTTGGAAAAGCTGAAAAGCTATTTCCAGACCGTAATTCGCGATAAGGGAGGAAAAGAGGGCGGCTTATGGAGCAGCTATTACGAGGCCAGGAAATACCTGCGGTAACGGAAAACCCGGAGGAGAGCGTAAGGATTCCCTCCGAGCTATTGTACGGCAAAGAGCACGGAGTACTCTACTTCCCCATTCGCCATCACAGCCCGGCCTGCTCCTTTCATTTGAAAAAGGCGGTATCGGATTATCAGCCGGACCTGATTCTTATAGAAGGCCCGGAAAATGCGGACCCGCTGATTCCCGTGCTGTTGCATGAGGACACAAAGCCTCCGCTGGCCCTGTATTATGCCTACCGGGATCGGGATGGCCTTGTGACGGAGAAAAAAGGGGACTACAAATGCTACTATCCCTTTTTAGACTGCTCCCCGGAGCTTACGGCCCTGCGGGAAGCAAAAAGCCTGGGAATACCGGCCCGGTTTGTGGATCTGTGCCTGGACGAGGAAATGGCTATCCGCAAGGCGGTGTTCGAGATTCAAGTGAGCAAGCCCAGAGCCAAGACGTGAGCGCCGCTCCGGCTTTGCTGAAGTGTTTGAAAGGAGAGTATTCTATGCAGCAGTCACCCTTTTCCTTCTGCCGCGCCTGGAAAAAACGGGGGATGTCCCTTTTTCTGGCGCTGGTCCTGGTTCTGGGGCTTTTCCCCGGCGTTCCCGGGCTGGAGGGCGAGGCCTCGGCCCACTGGGCGGACCCCTACCTCAGCCAGCTGGTGGAGTGGGGCTTCATCCGCTCCGACCAGGCCGGATATCCTGACCGGGCCCTGACCCGGGCGGACTTCATGGCCATCACCAACCGGGCCTACGGCTACCATGAGACGGGGGAAACCCCCTTCGAGGACGTGGACGAGAAGGACTGGTACTACGACGACGTGGGCATCGCCTACACCGCCAGATACATCAAGGGCACCTCCCCCACCACCGCCTCCCCCAAGTCCACCCTGACCCGGGAGACGGCGGCTACCATCCTGGGGCGAAACATGATGCTCCAGGAGTCCGCCGGGGAGCTGCTGGACTTCGCCGACGCCCGGCAGATCAGCAGCTGGGCCAAGGGCACCGTCAAGTCTTCCCTGGAGCACTACCTGGTCAGCGGGTATGACGACGGCACCTTCCGCCCCCAGCGCAACGTCAGCTGGGGCGAAATGGCCGCCATGGTGACCAAGCTCATCGGCACGCCCCTCCAGGAGCCCGGCGATTACGCCTTGGGCGGCACCTTCGGCAACGTGACCATTACCTCCCCCGGCGTGACCCTGCGGGATACCGTCATCAGCGGCGACCTGTATGTTACCGGCGGCGTGGGCCTGGGGGACGTGAAGCTGGAGAACGTGACGGTCCTGGGCCGTATCATCGCCAGCGGCGCCGGCAGCAGCGAGGGCGGCGGGGCCAGCATCCTGCTGCGCAACGTCATTGCAGACGAGCTGCTGGTGGACAATCTCCAGGATAACCCCGTCTCCGTCAAGGCCGACGGCATCACCGAGATCGGACACACCACCGTGCGCACCACCGCTTTCATCGAGGACAACACCCCCGACGGCATGGGCCTCCACCATATCTCCCTGGAGGGGGAGAGCTACCCCGAGGGCGAGGAGCCCGAGGACTGGGAGCCCCCCGTGCTGACCCTGGCGGGCCGGATTGAGGAGGTCGTCAATAAGACCCCCAACTCCATCGTCCACGCCGCCTCCGGCACCGTTGCCAAGCTGACGGTGGACGAAGCCGCCGAGGGCTCCGCCGTGGTTATTGACCGCAACACCGTGGTCAAGGAGCTGAATCTGGACACCACCACCACCGTCACCGGCGAGGGCGACGTGGGCAAGCTGGTGGTCAACGCCCCCGGCTGCGTGGTGGAAATGCTGCCCGATGAGATCGAGATCCGCCCGGGCATCACCGCCGAGATCAACGGCGAGGAAATGGACAGCGTGGCCGCCCAGGAGTCCTCCGAGGAGCCTCAGATTCTGGCCGGCTACCCCGAGGCCCGGGATATCATCCCCACCGGCCTGGACGCCGTGTTTATGACCAACAAGGCGGGTACCGTCTACTGGGCGGTCAGCGCCATTACCGACGGCTCCGTGGGCGAGGAGGATTTGATCAAGCCCCCGTCCTATGGCAATATTGCCGTCAGCAACGGCAGCCTCAACATTGCCAAGGGCAATGAGGAAACCATTGCCAAGGTGGGCAAGCTGACCCCCGGCGGGTCCTACTACCTGTCCGCAGTGCTGGTAGACGCCCGGGATCAGCGCAGCACCACTAAGGTGATCTCCTTTACCACGCCCGATAATACGACGCCGGCCTTCTGTGCGGGCTACCCCAAGATGTCCAAGGTTTCCCGGACCGACAGCGTGGTTGTGGTTATGCCCAACAAGGACTGCAAGCTCTATTACGCCCTGCTGCCCGAGGGAGCTACCGCGCCTACCGAGAACGAGCTGAAGACCAGTTCCGTGGCCGGCGCGCTGGGCTACGGCGTGCGGGACGTGAAGAAGAACGTAGAGGATGCGTTCCGGGTCAATGATGTGATCTTGGATGAAACCACCAACTATGTGCTCTATCTGTGGCTGGTGGATGCCGATGGGGTGAACAAGGGTAAGATTGTTACCTTGAAGTTTACCACCGATGACGAGACGCCGCCGGAGTTTATCGTGGACCCCACTGTTAACAAGGTCCAGGCTACCAGCGTGGGGCTGACCTTCCGTCTTAACGAGAACGGTACGGTCTACTGGGTGGCGGTGCCTGCAGGCACGCCGTATCCCAAGCCGGAGCCCGGCACCCCGGAGGAAACCGCCCCGCTTAACAGCGATTATGCCAAGCTGCAGGTCAGTTCCGGCATGAACATCGGCCCCGACGGCAAAGCCGGCAAGGTTACCGCCAAGGAGAACGCCGATGGTACCATTACCGTCACCGGCCTCAAGCCTGAGACTACCTACGATTTCTACTATGTAGCCAAGGACAACGCCGGGCCGGACCGCAACTTCTCTGAAATGGTGAAGAAAATTACCATCAGCACTGCGGACGACAAGGGCCCTGTGTTTACCCAGTCCTTCTCCCGTACGATTGGCACGGATAAGACTAAGGACCCGCAGTCTAATACGGATATTTATCTGGATGTCAACGAGAACATCCAGCATTTGGGGCAATACGGCGGAAAGGACTTCCTGTCTCTTTACAACGATGTGAAGAACGCCACCGGAGCCGCCAAAAACATTGCCAAGAACCTCCTGGCCCTTAACCTGTACAACACCATTAAGCTTTATAAGGGCAATTCGGAAACCCCTGTGGACGACCGGCACAACTGCGACGATGAGTTTGCCGACTACATGGCCATCGACTACACCCAGGCCACGGTGGAGGCCCGCAAGGAGGGCGGCATTCGGATTACGTTCCCCGCCAGCGGCCTGCATCTGGAGAACGGCGCGCAGTACTGCTTTGCTATCCAGGATGTATACGATCTTTCCAATAACCAGAACGAGATCGAACCGAATCCGGTGGACTTCCGGGATGAAAACTCCAAGAAGAATGCCGAGGCTAATGGCCATAATGTGCCGCCCTTCGATATCGGCTTCTCAAGAATTGAGATGAGCGAGGATCAGGCGACCGTGGGTTCTCAGGATGGTCCGTATGAGCGGGATGCCAGCGGCGGGATCAAAGAAGAAGACGATAAGTTTGTGCGGGCTACCATGGATAAGGTTTTCCAGGTGGAGCCGAAGTCTACCAGCACGGTTGACGAGGCTACGGGCTACGATATAATCCTGTGGTGCGACATGCCGTCCACTGACTTTGACGTCTACTACCGCGTCGTTAATAGAAATACCAAGGTTGGGAAGAGAATCGATGACGCAACAACGCATCAGTATCCTGTGGAATATACCTACACGGACCCCGCCACAAACGAGGAGATCAAGATTAAGGACTATTTGATCCGTTCCCTCAACAGAACCGGCCCGGAGCAGGCGGATGAAAACGGGTGGATTCTTCTGGGTACTGCCAAAGATATGCTTCCGGAGGAAAACAGCTGGAGCGGCAAATCTGTTGGACTTGTGTTTAACAACTGCGATGCGCCGTCTTACCCCCTGCTGAAAAACCTGAGTGATCAGCTGCGCTACGAGTTTGTCATTTCTTTGAAGACATACAAGGGCGAAGCGGACCGCTCCTCCTGGCCTACCGCAGCAGTGAATTTTAAGGTCAATATCGTTGCTGGTCAAGGCAATGTCCTCGACCAGCTGGCAAACAATTTGTCCGTAGAGAGATTTGAGGAATTCACCGCGCCCGGTTCAAACCTGCGCGATATCGGCTGGTCGCTGGACGACAGCGAGCATCCGCTGACGCTGAATTGGTCCCAGACAGCTAAGGGCTTGCCCCGCTTCTACAACAATACGCCTATCTTCTCCAAGATTGAGCACGACTCCGTGATCATGGATGTGAGTCTTTCCAGTCCCGGCACGGTCTATTATGTTGTAGATAAGGCAGGGAAAGGCGGAGTGAACGGTATTCGTACTCCATTGCCGGAAGAAGTGGATATTTTGAATAAGAACCCGGACCTTTGGGAAAAGGTGGGTGAGCTCATGATGATCACTTGGAATCCGCCTGAAGGTATTGACCCGCCTCCGAACAGCGGTAAAGAGCCTATCCCGAACTGGATGAAGGGGCCCAAAGTTCCGGGGACTATCCCTGGCGATGATGATGTGGATGAGCCCGGCAACTTGAATACCATTCAGCAACCCTCCCCAGGTGCAGTTGCCCGGCCTAAAGAACTCTGGATCGGCTCCGCTCCTGCGGACCAGGGTTCTGTCCACTGCGGCCCGTCGAAGCCGGAACAGGTAGAGCTGAAAAATCTGGAGCCCGATACAGATTACTTTATCTATGCTGTTATAGACAATGAAGCCCAAAAAACATCCCATGTCTATATGTATCACTTCAAGACAGAAAAAACGCCTAAACCGAAGATCAATATCCGTCCTTATACAAACGGCACGGTAGACCTGTGGACGCCCGATGTTGATTCAACTATGGCGTATGTACTGTTCGAAGAAACGAATGCTTGGAAAATCCCAATTCTGAAAGATGACTTTTCTAAGTATATAGACACGAGTGGAGAGTTTGTCCCGACAGGGAAAACGATACCCGATTGCTGGGGAGATAAATGGACGGCGCCGGAAGGTGACAGCGGTGGAAAGGACCGGAAATTCACGGTGCTGGATGCGCTTCGGACCACCTACAGCAACTCGGCAACAGAGAATGCAGGCAATAAAGCGGATGCGTTCGTTCCTCTCGGGCAGGATGGTACGGCTGATCTCTATGAAGGTGGATATTCTGTCTTCGATATTTATGCGAACAGAGATATTCGGCAAAAGATAGATGCGCTGATCCGCAACTTTGACGGCAGAGAGCCCGCAGAAGTGATTCGCTCCGGTCAGGACAGATTGTACTCGCCGAAAAAGGATGACGAGAAGAATCTTGAATTTGATCCGCCCATCGACAGCGGCGAATATGTTATTCTGGTTGCTGGACAAAGGCAGGTCATGGGCAGCGATGATCCTAAAATCGACTATTTGCGTGATGCCTTCAAAGCGAACATAGAGGTGTACAAAAGTGACAGCAATGCGCCTGACCTTGAATCTGTGGAAATGTGTTCTGTGGTGAGGAATAAGAAACCCAATAGCGATGAGTATGACACTACCTATACGTTGTCTGCTATGCTCAAGTTTGATAAGCCTCTGTATAACAAAGATGAGGACCCGTTGACGAAGGATGAATTTTTGACGGCGCTCCTTGCGACTCCGGATAACAGCATCAAACCTGAGTTAACGTGGCCGAGTACTGGCGCTGCTGCATCTGGATTTACCCTCTTCTGTGATAAAATGCAGGCAACGAGCGGATTTGTGGTCTTAAATGATAAGGATAGCGAAGTGATCTGGAATAAAGACCACATTCCTGCGGATGAAACGCTTTCCATCGGACTGTCCAAACAGCGGTTTGAGACAGAAGAAACAGAAAAAGAGTCCATTAGAAATGAATACCTTACATTAACGATCAAATGGGGGAACAAAGCCTTAGTCGAGCAAGAATTCCTGGTATCTACTGTCTCTACCCCGAAACCGCAGACCCCTGATACCACAAATCCTGGCGGCAACGGCGGAACCACAACCAGCCTTGACCCCGTCAAGCCTACCGGATTGAAACTGGCGAGTACCAGCGGTGCGAAGCTGGTTTCCGGCTATGGCACCAGCGCGACTTACTCCCTCAAGCTGAACGGTACGAACGGCATGTCCTCCACCGTCACGGCTGAGGTCACTCCCAGCAATGCCACCGACCGGGTGTACTGGACCTCTTCCAACTCCAGTGTGGCGGCGGTGTCCGGCGCGAACCGCACAGCGGTCATCACCGGCAAGGCCGCCGGCAGCGCGACCATTACGGTTACGGTGGGGAGCCTCACCAAGACCATCTTGATTACCGTGGAGCCCAGCCTCTCCGTCACCAGCTTCAAGCCGGACAGCAGCAAGGACACCATTGCAAAGGCATCCGACGGCTCCTGGACCTGGACCCGTCCCGCCGGCAGCGGCCGCCGGGAGGCGGAACTGACCTTCTCCACCGGCCTGTCCATGAAGAACGCCAAGTTGTCCGTGGAGTCCAGCGATCCCAAAGCAGTCAAACCCGGCTCGCTGACGCTGAGCCAGGACGGCAAGACCGCCACGGTCCAGATGAGCTTCCTGGCTATGAACGCGGGCAAGCAGGCAACGATAACCATTACCGTCGGCACTGTGGTCCAGAAGTTCACGGTCAAGCTTGTGGGCAGCGACGTTGCCGGAGTCAATCTGGCAGTCAAGACAAAATAAGCGGTTTTCCCCCACGGGAGCGGGCCTGCGCCCGCTCCCGTTTCCCTATCCGGCAAATGATGAAAAAGGAGTATTTTTCATGAAGATATCCACAAAACGGCGGCTGTTATCGCTGCTGCTGGCTTTTGTCATGGTTCTGGCTCTGGCTCCTACGGCGCTGCTGGTCCCTCCGGACGGCGGCACGACGGGCGGCGGCACGACGACCACCCCCGACCCGGACAATCCGGACCCGGATGACCCGGACGATCCGGACTCCACCCCCAGCGAGGGCGTCCTCACGGATCTGCGCCTGAGCTGCGACAGCTGGGACAGCGCAAACACCTCTCCGCCCCGCTATGCGCTTATTCTGGAGCCCGGAGCGGATAAGGACAAGGGCGGCGTCCGTGTCGACACCATCCTGGAGCCCATTAAGGACGACAAGGTCCAGCAGCTCCACGTTGCCTGGTCCCCCACCAATTCATCCATTGTTGGCGTTTCCGAGTCGGAAGAAGGCCACACCGGCTATCTTTTCGGCAAGGCTCCCGGCAAAGAGAAAATTACCGTTTCGGCAGGCTCGGTGGGTAACCGTAAGGAATGCACTATCGACGTTACCGTCAGCGGTATCCAGATCAGCGAATCCCTGGCTGCCGGCATCCAGGTCAAGGAGAACGGAACGGTCGAGATCAAGGCTGGTACGGATTTTACGCTTTTCGGCAATGCGGCATCGGAAAACGCTGTGTTTGAGGCCGCCGTGGTGAACAACAAGAACAACATCTACCTGCTCAAAAAAGGTAAGGACCTGACCATTGAGGGCCGGGTTGCAGGCGATGCCACAGTACGCCTGACCTTTTCCGCCGCCGGGAAGAGCTATACGGCGGAGTTCCCTGTGAAGGTGACTCCCAATGAGACGACCATCCCCTGGACAGAGGGATGCAGTCCCGCCAAGCCGCTGAAGTTCTCCGCGCTTGAAACGCAGATTGCAGCCAAGTGCAGGGAGATTACAGGCGAGGACCTGGCCTCCGTCATTGGGCTGAGCGTCCCCACCGCCCAGGGCACCCTGTACCAGGGCTACAATTCCCCAGAGGATACCGGCGCGGGTGTAGGCAGCTCTGTGACCTACTATGTCCGTACCGCCGTCCGGGGACCGTACCTCCAGGATGTCACCTTTGTCCCGAATCCCTCGTTTACAGGGGAGAAGGCAATCATTGTATTTACCGGTCAGAATGCTTCGGGCCGCGCCTTCAAAGGCAAAATCGAGGTCACCCTCACCCAGGAAAAAACCGACCTCACCGTCTCCACCAAGCGGGACACGCCGCTGAAGCTGTCCTCCACCCTGTTCAGCAAGTCCTGCCAGGAGCAGACCGGCGCGCCCCTGAGCTATGTCGTCTTCACCCTGCCCCCCGCAAACCAGGGCTCCCTGTACCTGGGCTATAAGGACGAGTGGGACTACGCCTCCAAGGTTTCCGCCAACGAGCAGTACAAGCAGAAGCAGCTGGACGACATGACCTTCGTCCCCGCCCAGGGCTTCGTGGGCACGGTGACCGTCAGCTACGCCGGCTACAGCGCCTCCGGCAGCCGCTACAACGGCCAGCTGGTGATCCAGGTCAAGCAGGGCCTGGACGACGCCATCACCTACAACGGCGACGGTTCCGTCTCCTTCAGCCGCTACGACTTCGAGGACTTCTGCAAGAATGAGACGGGCCGGGAGCTGTCCTCTGTCTCCTTCACCCCGCCCCCGGCCTCCCAGGGTACGCTGTACTACAGCTGGAACGGCCTCCGGGGCTCCGCCGTTACCTCTAACGACGCCTACGGCCCCTCCCAGATCGACCGGCTGACCTTCGTGGCCGCCGACGGCTTCCACGGGGTGGTGCGCATCCCCTTCACCGGCACGGACCGCTCCGGCGAAACCTTTACCGGCACCGTGGAGGTCCATATCCAGTCCGTTGGGACCACCCGGGGGGACGTCTCCTATATCTGCGCCCCGGGCCAGTCGGTGAAGCTGAACCTCTCCGACTTCACCTCCCTGTGCCAGACCCTCACCGGCCAGCGGCTCCACTATATCAGCTTCCAGAGCCTGCCGGACTTCCACATGGGGACCCTCTACCACAACCGCACCAGCTCCGGCAGCATCGGAACCCGGGTGACCACGGCCACCAAGTACTTCAACAGCGCCACCCCCTATCTATCCAATCTCTCCTTCTGGGCGACGGAGAGCTTCCGTGGCGGGGTGGAGATCCCCTTCACCGGCTGCGCCGTCAGCGGGGAAACCTTCACGGCCATCCTGTATATCAGCAGCGGCGAGGGGGCCGGCAGCGGCTCTTCGGCAGCGGTGCAGTACACCGTTACCAGCGGCGGCTCCGTGACCTTCTCCGGCAAGGACTTTGACGACGCCTGCCGGCAGGCCACCAACGCGGCGCTGAGCTATCTCCGCTTCGACCTGCCCTCCTCCGGCCAGGGCATCCTTTACTACGACTACCGCGCCGGCAGTACGCCCAAGGCGTTGAACCCCGCCACCGACCTCTACCGCTCCGGCGAGGTGTCCATCGACCGGGTGACCTTCGTCCCCGCTAAGAGCTTTGCGGGCATCGCCTCGGTGCCCTTCACCGCCTGGGCCATTGACGGCACGGAGTACCGGGGCATGGCGGAAATCACCGTGCGCTCCGAGGCGGCCCTGGGGGGACTGGTCCGCTATCAGACGGGAGGCGCGCCGGTGCATATCAGCGCCGCCGACATCCAGTCCGCCGCCGGGGAGCAGCCATCCTCCCTGCGCCTCACCGGCCTGCCCGACGCCAGCCAGGGAAAGCTGTACTACCAGTACGCCGGCCCCACCCAGTACAGCTGGCAGGGCAATACCACCACGGAGTACAGCCTCTACGGCGACCCCTCCGTGTCCAACCTGACCTTCGTTCCCAAGGCGGGCTATACCGGAACGGTGGAGATCCCCTATGCCGCCGCTACCTCCAGCGGCGGGTACGCCGGGACGATCCGGATCACGGTATCCGCGCCGAATTCCTCCGTCAATTTTGACGATCTGGACGGCTACTCCGCCCAGACCAAGGCCGCCGTGGACTACCTGTCCAGCATCGGCGTGGTCAATGGTACCGGTTACCGGACCTATGAGCCGGGGGCGTCCATCCGGCGGGGAGACTTCTGCGTGATGCTGTCCCGGGCCTTCCAGTTCAACGTGGGCGGCTCCGGCGGTGGCTTCACCGACGTGCCGGCAGGGGCCTACTACGCCTCGGCGGTCAATGACCTCTACGCCCTGGGCATCGTCAACGGTGTAGGCGGCGGCCGCTTCCAGCCCTCCGCCACCCTCTCCCGCCAGGACGCGGCCCTGATGATCCAGCGGACCTTGAACCAGGCGGGGATTGAGATCCCGGACGGCAATTCCGCCGCCCTGGCGGCCTACAGCGACCGGGGGCAGGTGGCCGATTACGCCCGGGGGGCGGTGGCCGGACTGGCCCAGCTGGGCCTGCTGCCCACCCGGAACAGCCGGCTCTCGCCCAAGGCGAACCTGACTCGGGCGGATATGGCCCTGCTGCTCCACCGGGCGATGACCCAGTAATATCTACGGCGGAGAAACGGAATATTCAGAGGGGCGGCTCCTAAAAAAGGCCGCCCCTCAGTCTATAAGCCCTCTGCAGGAGTTTGCCGCCCAAAGGGCGACGTAGGGCCTATGGCCGCTTGCAGTCCCTACCCCCTTTTTGCCCAGCGCTTCTGACATCGCCGAAATCTTCTCAAAGCTGCTCATGCTCTCCCGCCCCTTTCGCTGCCTTGCGTCCCCGCCGTTCGAGGCTTTGCTGTACCCTAAGTTGGGCCAGGTTTGCATTGCAGCGGCGGCGCTGGTTGGGAAGTCTGGTTCCGTCCTGGCCCCGGTGCAGTTCCGTATAGAGCACAAAAGCGGACATGTTCAGTTTTGTGGCAATGTCTTTTGTGGGGGTGCCGGCTCCCCTTAAATCTTCTGTTTTTCCCTTTATCAAATATGCGGAAAGGGTAACCGGCCACCCAATCACCTCCCCGGGCATAAAAAATAAGATCGCCTGTTCCCTTTTGGGAACTTGAAATCTAATATTAGCGGCCGCAGAGCGTGGAAAATTCTCAAATTCCTCTTGACAAATACCGGCAGGACAAGTATAATACACCATGCGTTCCAAAGACAGCAGGTGGGCTATGCCCGTAAATCCTGCCGAGGATTGCCAATCTTTTATGATTAGCACGGTCTTTGCGTCTTGACGCAAGGACCGTTTTCCGTTTCTTGAACGCACCTGATACCCCAGCGAAATCTAATGGAGGTGAAAACAAGAATGCCTAACGCAAAGGTTCTCAGCGAGAAGCAGGCCGTTGTGGCCGATCTGACCAATAAGCTGCAGAACGCCGCCGCCGGTGTGCTGGTGGACTACAAGGGCATCACTGTGGCCGAGGACACCGCTCTGCGCGCCGAGCTGCGCAAGAACAACGTCGAGTACGCCGTGGTGAAGAACACCCTGCTCCAGTTCGCCGTCAACAACTGCGGCATGAACGAGCTGGACAGCCTGCTCAACGGCGCCACCGCCCTGGCGATCTGCCATGACGACCCCGTAGCCCCCGCCCGGGTGGTCAACGACTTCGCCAAGAAGATCGACGACCGCTTCGAGATCAAGGGCGGCTTCATGGACGGCAAGGCCATGCCCCTCAACGAGGTGCTGGCTCTGGCCAACATCCCCCCGCTGCCCGTCCTGCAGGCCCAGGTTCTGGGCACCATGCTGGCCCCCATTTCCGGCCTGGCCTGCGTCCTCAAGCAGATTGCCGAGAAGCAGGGCGCCCCTGCCGAGGCTCCCGCAGAGGAGGCTGCCGCCGAGTAAGCGGCGTCATATCCCAAAACATCTATTTTTACTGAAACATTATTAGGAGGTAACTAACAATGGCTAGTGAGAAAGTCACCGCTATGATCGAAGAAGTTAAGGCTCTGACCGTTCTGGAGCTGAGCGAGCTGGTTCATGCCCTGGAGGAGGAGTTCGGCGTTTCCGCCGCCGCCATGGCCGCTCCCGCCGCCGGCGCCGCTGCCCCCGCTGCTGAGGAGAAGACCGAGTTTGACGTGGTCCTGGCCGGCTTTGACGCCGCCGCCAAGATCAAGGTCATTAAGGTTGTCCGCGAGATCACCGGCCTGGGCCTGGCTGAGGCCAAGGCTGTCGTTGAGGGCACTCCCAAGACCCTGAAGGAAGCTCTCTCCAAGGACGAGGCCGAGGAGATGAAGAAGAAGGTCGAAGAGGCCGGCGGCAAGGTGGAGCTGAAGTAAGAAAGCTCTGCCCTATCCGCAAAAACGAAACGAAAAAGCTCGCTGCCAGTTGGAGTTTTTCTCCGACTGACGCGCCACAAAAGCAGGACCCCGGTAAAAACCAGGGTCCTGCTTTTTGTTTGTCAGTACTTCCAGAGATGTTGCTTTCATCCCCTCTTCCGGCGGCCAATATCAGGCAGCGGCCCGGTTGCGGGCAGGGATGGCGCCAGCCCGCTCCAGGGCTGCTACCAGCACCGGCAGCAGCACCAGCTGAAGGATGATGCCAGGGATGGCCGTGGTAAAGGCCCCGCTGATAAAAGCAGTCATCCCAAAGGGCTTGCTCGCCATGCCAAAGAACACCGCCTTCGCCACCCCGGAGACCAGCCGCCCGGCCACCATGGCAGCAACGAGGGAGACATAGATATTTCGCCGCATCCCCCGGTAAAGCAGCCCGGTGACCAGGCCGTAAACCGCCAGCTCAAAAATCATAGAGACCCCCTGGGGCCACATCACCGGCATTCCTGTGGCGATGGAGGAGAGGAAGGGCACCACCGCCCCGCAGACCGCCCCGTATTTCCAGCCGCAGAGGAATCCGCAAAGGAGCACAGGGATGTGCATGGGCAAAAACACCCCTCCCAGGTTTGGAACAGCCCCCACAAAAGGGATGAGATGGAACACCTGGGGCACGATAAGCCCCAAGGCTACGCAAAGAGCGGCGAACACAAGGTCCTTTGTCTTTTGATTCATGAAGAATTACCTCCTGTTCCGAAAAGAAAAAGACCACAAAAACACCGCCGGTTCCTCCGGCAATGCCTTCATGGCTTTGTCCTTTTCTGTGCGATACTGCGTATGGACCCCTTCGGGGGCAGCGGAGGCAAGCCTCCCTGGCGGCCTTCATAGCCGCCTGCTTCTACAGCTTAGTATAGCAGAAAACCAGGGCGCTGTAAAGTCCCGGAGCAGGCGGGGTGTACCAACCACTTACGCCAATCTGGGGCGTTGCCCCGGCCCCCACTTCTTTTTCTTTTCACGAGAAAAGAAAAAGAAGCAAAAAGAAAAGCGG
>OFHB01001513.1_pt1 | contig 13234 bp, 16 predicted proteins | sample 1521881 | NCBI WGS metagenome assembly OFHB01 (sample SAMEA3504090, study PRJEB24116) | mouse gut metagenome | biome: mouse gut; feature: mouse-associated habitat; material: faeces | place: Denmark | collected 2011
CCAATTTTTCCCTTGTTGATAGATGCGGCAGTTTTTATTCGTAACCTTGCTTTTACAATATTCCACAACGTCTATGGTCCCTAATTTTAAGTTTCTTTTTATGCGTTCCACACCTAGCTCGGTTGTGTGGATTTTATCTATATTGTCAAGCAGTACTTTCTTGTCTGTCATCCTCTTACTCTCCTTTTTGCCTTTTTCAATATAAAGCTTAATATTTACATCATAATGCAATAATCGTTTTTAATGCGTTTCAATTTTTAATGCATTTCTGTTTTTAATGCATTTCGGCCTTTATTACATTTCAGTTTCTATTGCATTTTAGTCTCTATGCAGCGAAAACTCTTTTCTAAAAAACTATTTTATACCTGTAAAGATTCCGGCTATTAGCAATAATATTCCTAATGTTCTCCCTGCTGTTCTTGCTCTTTGATATCCCAGCAGCGCATTTGTTTCCGGTGTTGTAAAGGGCAGTAAAATAACCGTAATGCCCATAAGGACAATCCCCGTCCCCATTATAGTATTGCTGCCTGCGCAAACACCGCAAAACAGGACCAGAAAGCCAAGCGCCATTCCGCTTATAAAGTATTTCATTTTTCGGCTGTCGCACTCTCCTGCTTTTTTATAGTTCTCTTTACATTTGCTTTTGCAAAATTCCAAACTGTCCTCTATCTGTTTGCCGCAATATTTACATCTTTTCATCACTGTCTTGCTCCGAGTTCAATGCTGTTCTTTCTTGTTTAAATATTATCATTTTCTGTAACTGTTCAGGACCCCCATTATCCAAAGGTGAAATCTGGATTTCCTGAAATTGCATTTTTGATTGCTTCATAAGCATTGTAACCCTGTTTGTGTGCGGTACCGATATAAGACATGATTTTCAAGTAATCTCTTGCACCTTCTTCGGTACGGAAACAGCCTGATACTTTCGTTTTGACCTTTATCATGCGAATGTCACGCTCCGCCTGATTGTTATCAAATGGAACATTGAAGTTCCTGATAAAAAGGCAGACGGATGCCTTGTAGTTATCAAGGCGCTCTATCAGCGCAAGGATCTTTCCTTTTTTCTTCCGGCCACGTTTTTTCTCCGTGACAACTGGAAGCGGATTTTCTTCCCTGCCCTGTTTGATAAGTTCGTTGTATCGCTTATCAAACTTATGATAGTGATAATAGCTCAGAGACTCTTTCCCTGTCTCGACCGCCTTATCTTTGAGCTTCTTCATCTCTAACAGAAGATCTATAAATGCAGCTGCCCATTTCTGTTTTGGATGATTCTCTGCAATGCCTGTCAATTCCCGTAATAAATGGGCGCAGCAAACAGCATGCCGGCAATCCTTGTAATTCCAATAGGACGCCCAGCAGTCATGCATGGCAATACCATGAAATGATGGCAGTACACCACATTGCTCCATACCAACATGCCCCCGTTTGGGGCTGATATCAAGATATGTGAATTCACAGTTTGATGCATCATGAACCCACCAGAGTTTTTTATCAACACGGGTTCCGGTTTCATCGAAATGTCCAAGACCCGATTCGGTAACCTTTTGTTTGATTCTGTTTACCGTTTCAGATACGGCATCAGCACAGCGTCTTACCATGCTGCTTATGGTACCGGTGGCGATCGGGATATTGAACACACCGGAGAGAATTTCATGCGTTCTTTTCACACTGACAGCTCCGACCGTATTTAAAGCCACAGATAATGCCTGCAGATTCTCGCCATACTGCACAGTCGCTTTCACATTCGTAGGAAACGACCCTTTTCTGGTATCTCCGTGAAGCATACAGATTGGAATCTCAAGCTGTTGATGCTCTGTTACATTAACCGTAACGACAGCATCAATGATATGGCGTCTTTCTGCAATACAGGCAGTTCTCTTGCACATTTTGTAATGAGGACAGCCTTCACAGGCAGAGGGCATGTGTTTCACAATCTCATCAGGATCTGAAATGACAGCCAGATGTGTTCCCTGATGACCGTCCTGCCCGCCGACCTTCTTCCCGGCAGATTTGCGTAAACTCTTTGGTGCGGGTTTCTTAAAACCGTCACTTGAAGGAGGCTTGGAACTGTTTTTAGAGTTCTTATTGAGTTGCTCTTTTAATTCCTGAATGGTCTGATTGAGATTGGCAACAAGAGCTGTCTGTGCATCAAACGATTGCTGCAGCGAATTTAGGGCTATGGTTAATGAATCAACCTGCATAAGCAGCTGTTCAATCATCTCGTCCTTTGTCAAAGAGACCACCTTCTTTCGCTAGAATCTGATAACACTATTTTAGCGCAAAGTCAGTAAAAAAGCGAATTGTTCGGAATTGCTCATTGGTCAAAATGACTGTGGATAAAGCTGTTATTTCAAGGTACAGGTGTTACTAAATCTAATCAAAAACCGATAAAAATCGGATTTGAAATGCAAAAATGATGAATTAAAATCGGTAATCCACAAAGATGGAAATAACTGATTAAGCACCGGTTGGTTATCCACCAACAAGAGACAAGTTGAGTGAAAACAAATTTTTTATTTTCTCTGTTTTTCACAAAAAGTCACATGGACTCTATCAGGGGTTCTGAATAGTTACAAGCCATTAAAGAAATCCTATATATAGACGGTTTATCTATATTTTCTAAAACCGAGCTAGAAAATACTATACCACCAGTAAACGCCAAAACAATAGCAGCAAAAATACCCAAAATTGTAATGTATTCCTTCTGCATATCCTCTTGTCGTTCTTGAACTTTACCCGACAACTGTTTTAAATCATCAATCGTCTTATTGGAAATTTCCTTTAATGCGTCCTCCGATTCACGAACTTTTTGTTCTAGGCTTACCACAAGCAATCTATTTTTAGCTAATTCTGACAGTGTTTCGTTTGTCATAGTTTTGGTATAATTGATTCTTGCAATATCTAAATTTGTATGATCATACAATTTTACAATTTCTTTGCTAATATCAATAGCGTCCCGTTTTCATCGGTATTTTTAGGAATATATCCATCTTTAATAGTCTGAATATTTTGTGCCAGAATATCCAAACTTCCTATACTAGAATCCCCATCAATTAAAGTTAGTGTTGAAAAGATATCAGAATAATAGTGCCGAAATTTTTCGTTCCTATTATAATTATAGTATATATCTTCAAACCGCATAAAAAAAGAGACTCTATCGCGCGCTTCCTTTAATATATCCTGTGATTTAGATAACTCTATCAGAACTTCATTTAATGCATCTCTTTTTTCCTGCTCATTTAGTATCCTCATACCTTATCCCTTACTTTTTATTAATTCTTGCGGAATAATCTGATGATCTCCCAAGCCATCTCTATAAATCAAATCCCATGCTTTTCCAGAACTATGTGTATCGCTTACCATGTCCCACGGATTCAATATCCTTTTTTTTTCAATAATAGGATTAATAATATTTTCATCGTTTGACTTGATAGCAACCACATATCTCATCCTAATAGGTAACGCACCAAACCCACAGTATTGTTTATATACTTCGGGAACAACCGGGCCAAATTGCCAAGCCTCTATATTCTCTGGAAATGCCATTGCTCCTTGCTGTAAAAATTCTCTTTGAATATAGTAAAGGATTTTCTGTAGTTGCAAATTGGATATTGGATATTTATCCTTAGTGCATTTATCAATTATATATTTTGCCATGCTCAATGCCGAATACATTTTGTCTCCTCCTTTCGACTATATAAATTATTATATTTGCAAACATACGTTCTGTCAAGTCAATTATAACTCTCTATACTTCTTTATTTTCCCTACTGCTTTGTTTTCTAACCATCTATGGCAACATTTTCTGCTATGTATTCAATAATCACAAATAAGATATGCACGGCAGGCAATCTTATAGACCACCTGCCATGTACAATAAATAATGTACTCTTGTACTATTCGAACTCCCTATAACCATAACATAATTGTTAAATATTTGATTGCTTTTTAAGGGTTTTTATCGCCATAATATCTATATTTTACGCCTTATTTACAGTTTCAGAGCAAACAGGTATCATACGGGTATCACAGATTTTCTCCTTGGTTGCCATATCTACATGGTGCTAGCACCATGTAATTAACGCCCCTAAAGAACAACTATTTGCTCTGCTTCAACTTTTCTAATATGGCTATCACATTCGGCTGCGTTGGCATAAATTTTACACCACGCTTCAGCATACCCATAACCTTTTTTGCTTTCTGTTCAATCTCTTTAGCAGTATGCTCACTTGTCAGCATCAAATGATTTCCGGCTATGGTATATTCTCGCTCTATGTACTCATCTGTTATTGGAAACATATCCTGTATCAAAAACGCACTTTGCCTGCTATCATCCAATTTCACAATATGGATAATATCACAGGGCTTTCCTGCTTTCTCTTTCTTCTCTACAATTCGCTTATATTTATCAATCTGGCTGGACAAGGGTATCATCCAATAAATTCCTCTGCTTGTATCTTCAAAGCAATAATAGTGTGGTCTATTTCCTGCCTTATTGCCTTTGAGATATGGATCAGACATATCCTCAAAAAACTTGTCTTTTATAATATAAAACCCTGTTTTCTTCATTCGTTCCAACCTCACTACGGAAAAAGTCCCCCACCTTGCGGCGAAGGACTATACTTTCGACCCAACCACTTATATACCGCATATTGGTCAGCGGTAAACTTTCAACCCGACCATTTATATACCACATATCGGTCAGTGGTAAACTTTCTTTGTACCTACATTCTAACAAGCACAAAGAGAAAAGTCAATAAAACTTTCCATTAAAATTTTATGCCAATACTACATAACTTATGCTAAATTTACAAATTTTGTTTCTGGATCATCTTTTAAACATTTTTCAACGCCATATTTCTGGTAAATTCCATAACTCCGGCAATTCCCTGAGCCATAAATATCTGTTGTGCTTCTGTGCTAGCTTTTTTCTTATTTTCATCTGACAAGTTATTGTATTCATGCAGAATTTCTTCTGCTTTTTGAGAAAATTTTGTCCAAAATTTAATATATTCTCTCATTTCCTGCGTTTGGTCATTCATAATACTCAATTCCTCTCATTTCACATACCGTAAACTATTGATGTTTCTTTATATATTCTTCCTTGACTATATCAATCGTTTTGCCACCTATACCGAAATTTTTATCAGATACCTCTTTAATTGTGGTAACAAAAAACTCCTGCGGTACTTTCATAATCTCAGAAGAAACTTCTGTCAATCGCTTAATCAGCAGCTCTTTTTGCTCGTCTGATAACGCTCCACTTTCGACCGTAATATATGGCATTTCCACTTTCCTCACTTTCCGATTACAAATCCAGTGCAATTGGGGCAATATTACCTGCCCCTATGTTTTTCTTTCCTTTTCTGCTGTTTCAGTTCAAACTGTCGCTGTTTCTCCGTTTCCCGTTGCTTCCGGCTCACAATCTTGCGTTCAGTTTTCAACTGCTCCTGCTGTAATTTTAAAGCCTGTTGCGATTTTGTGCCTATCCCGGTATTCTGTATTTGTTTCCGTACTTCTCTCTGTACCCGTTTAGGATTGCGACCGGTTTCTTTTACATCAGTTGCCACAGCCGGACTAAATCGCAACTGATAGTATTTTTTCAAAATGAAATCGTATATTTCATAGTCTTTTGGTTCTGCCCCAAACGTAACCTTGCACACAGATAATTTTCCCTCTAATACACGTTCAAACACTCCCACCCAAAAGGGTTCTTCAAAAAATACTGTCAATTTTCCTGATACTTTGTCCATGACAATTCCTCCTTAAAATAATTGTAATGAACAAAGAACGGACGACCCTAAGGAGGGAGGGCTACTTACACCAAATCGGTGCGACTGGACTACCTACCAGTTCTGCAAGTTTGCCTTGCGTTGTGTTTTTATCTTTGCACCTATATATTACCACATAACCGCTTATTTTTCCATAAAAATGTGACAATCCGCTTGATATTGCGAACTGCCACATTACCATTTCCCTTATCTGCATTAACTGTAAGTAGGAAATAATCCGTACCTGTCAATTCATTCGTATTTCTGTTACAATAACTTCAAATTATGGAGGTATTGCTTATGGATGAAGATGAATTTACGAAAACAGAACTCTGGACAAAACGTATCCAGGACTTTCATGAAAGTGGTTTATCCCAGAAAGAATGGTGTCAGGAGCATCAAATTCCACAATCAACTTTTGGCTATTGGATCCGGAAGCAAACAAAAGAACAGCCAGATGAACCTATTTTTGCAAAACTTCCTTCCCAACAGGAAATCTCATCTGATCTTTCAGTCGGCGGTGTGCCTGTAACGATCTATCTTCCCGGAAGCATCCGGATTGAAATTGGTGCCGGGTGTCCTGTCGGACTTATGGCTTCTTTGATCCATACACTGAGTGCTTATGCTTGATCTGGCCGGCGGAACAACTGTGTATCTTGCATGTGGTGTCACAGACTTACGAAAGAGCTACCAGGGACTGGCTGCTATCATAAAACTAAAATTCCATCTGGATCCGTATTCCCGTTGTATGTTCGCCTTCTGTAATCGCAGACGCACATCAATCAAAATCCTCCAATGGGACGGGTCAGGATTTTGGATCTTAATGAAGCGGCTGGACCGTCATTCCTTTCACTGGCCGGATACGCCGGATGAGCTAAAAAAAGTTACGTTAAAAGAAATACACTGGCTGTGTGACGGATTATCCCTGGAGCCCAAGGGAGCTTTTAAGGAGCATCATCCCAAGATTGTCATCTAGCCAAAAACGGAGTCTGTCAATTCGCAAAAAGCTGAAAATCACTGGGTTTTCAGCGATTTTTCCTCTGTTTTTCTGAAGTGTTTTCCCTCGAAAACAGTGCGGTTTTATGGTATACTTTTCTCAGCTTAAAACAGACAGGAGCACCGGACTATGGAACCGCTTTTTTCCGAGAAACAATTACAGGAAATGACCAAAGAAAATATGATCACACTGCTTACAACCATGCAGGCACATCGGCAAAAGCAGGAAACCAAGATCCAGCTCCTGACGGAAAAAATGAAGGAGCTGGAGTTCATGAATGCGCTGCTTTCTGACCGGCTGACGCTTGCCCGGCGGAAACGGTTTGGTGCTTCCAGTGAAAAATATGCGGACGGATATACGCAGATGAACCTGTTCAATGAGGCCGAGCAGGAAGCGGATCCGAATGCAGCGGAACCGGAAATGGAAGAGATCCATCCGAACTCTTACAAGCGCAAAAAACCTGCCGGAAAAAAGGAAGAAGATCTTTCTTCTTTTGAAACGACAGAGGTGATCGAACATAAACTGGAAGGGGAAGAACGCTTCTGCCCGGAATGCGGGACGAAATACAAGGTAGTGACGACAGAGAAAGTAAAATATCTGAAATTTATTCCGGCCCGTTTCGAAGTCGTAGAAGAGGTCACATATATTTACGGCTGTCCAAAATGCGGAAAAATGCGGCGGCCAGAGAAGGCCCAGGCACTTATGAAAGGGAGTGTCGCCACACCGTCCCTGGTTGCGGGTATCATGAACGCCAAATATGTAAATGGGATGCCGCTTGCACGCCAGGAGCGGGAATTCGCGCGGTATGATCTGAATCTGTCAACCAAAACGATGGCAAACTGGATCATCCTGTGTGCCGGGCGGTATCTCCAGCCGGTCTATGACCTGATGAAGGAGGAATTCCTTTGCAGTAGGTATGTCCATGGCGACGAGACGCGGATCCAGGTCATAGACGAACCGGAGCAGAAAGGTACGACACAGAACTGGATGTGGGTGTATCTTACGGATGAGAACAGCGGATCTCCGAGAATGGTACTCTTCCAGTATGAGAGAACCCGGGGCGGCTACCACCCGGTGGAGTTTCTGGGAGATACATTTGAGGGTTATCTTACCTGTGATGGATACCAGGCGTACCATAGTCTCCCGGAGAAGATCACCGTGACAGGGTGTATGGCCCATGCAAGGCGGCGCTTTGATGAAGCCCTTACAACATTGAAAAAGGATTTCACCAAAGAGCGGCTGAAAGAAACAACTGCATATCAGGCAATGGAGCGGATCGGCATGCTCTATAAGATAGAAGAAATGCTCCGCGGCAAATCGCCGGAGGAAAAATATACCGAGCGTCAGAAGCAGTCAAAACCGCTTTTAGATGCCTTCTTTGAGTGGCTGCATTCCCTGGAGGATGCAGTAGACAGATCATCGAAAATAGGGGAAGCGGTATTGTACACGATAAACCAGGAACAATACTTAAGAAGATACTTGGATGACGGACATTTGAGTATCGACAATACGGTCGCTGAGAGAGCCATTAAGAACTTTGCGGTAGGACGCCGCAACTGGCTGTTTTCCAAGAGTATCAAAGGAGCAGAGGCCAGCGCAACCGTATACAGCATAACGGAAACGGCGATCCTGAACGGACTCAAGCCCTATAATTATCTGACCTACATATTGGAAAAGATGAAAGATTTGGCCCCATTTCCGACAAAAGAAGATATTCTTCCACTATTGCCCTGGTCAGAAACAATACCGGAAAACTGCCGTACCAAACGACCAGAAGGCACATCCACTTAGCAGAAACTGTTAGGTGGATTTTTTGTCAAAGTGCGGATGAATCTCCATTCATCTTTAAGGAATATTTTACCAAATGCGTAGATTTATGAACAGGTACGGATTATTTCCTACTTACCCCCTTTTGGTGATCGTACTTTTGGCGGCCTTTGTACCTGCAGTGATCGGGCAAGTTGTGAGGACAAAGTATTTTGTGGATCTTGAGGAAAAAAATGCCCCGTTACGGCGCCGCTGTGATCATTATAGGAAAGCAATCTCAGATGCCTTATTTTATAAAGAGACACGGATGCTCGGCGCTTTTCATTACTTTTTTCATCTTTTTATGGATTCTTTGCATACCATGACAGAAAACAGATGGAAAACAGAAAGGAAGATGGCAGTATTACATTTTTTCTTAAATGGGTTATCTTTCGCCGGTCTTGGAGCATCCATACTGATTCTATTTAGCTCTGCCATGAGCGGCAGTATAAGCATAGGTGCGTTTACTGCGGTCTTTGTCACGCTGACAGACGTGTTTGCCATTATGGATGAAGTAAACGGAAAAGAAGAAATCCCCGATTCTTCAAAAGGAATTACCGCTCAGAATGTGACATTTGCTTATCCAGGGTATCATAAAGCCGCAGTAAATGATGTTTCCTTGAAGGTCAACCCCGGAGAGACAGTCGCAGTGGTAGGTGAAAACGGGTCAGGAAAATCAACGTTAGTCAGATTGTTAACGGGTCTTTATCTGCCTGACGAAGGGATCGTTAGTCTGGGCGGCGTCCAAACAAAAAACGCATCCCGCAGATCAATATATGAAGGCGTTTCGGGAGTTTTTCAAAATTTTCAAAGATATAAGATGACACTGGCGGAAAATGTAGCCATTAGTGATACAAAGCATCCCGTAAACAGAAAAATGATCGAAAGTACCCTGCGTGAAACAGGTTTTAACAATATGTGCGCTTCATTGGACACCATCTTATCCCCAGAATTTGATGGTATAGATTTATCCGGCGGGCAATGGCAGCGCTTGGCGATAGCCAGAGGCCTTTACCGTACGAATGATTTTATCTTTCTTGATGAACCAACAGCGGCAATTGATCCAATCGAAGAATCAATGCTTTATAAGCAATTCAAAAGTATTGTTGAAGGCAGATGCGCAGTCATTGTAACGCACCGCCTTGGTTCCACTAAATTGGCTGACCGCATTATTGTTATGGACAACGGAAGCATTGTTGAGGCAGGAACACATGACCAATTGCTTATGCACAAAGGAAAATATGCCGAGATGTGGAAGGCACAGGCAGCGTGGTATGCAGATGAACATTCAATACAGAGGTTACCGTAGATACCTCTCAATACATTACCTGATTTGTTAAAAAACAGCTTCAAGCAGCATAACTACAAAGTTTTAACAACTGGGTAACTGCCAGATATTGAATTTTCATAGGAAAAAATCTATGTATGAAGTTTGAGTAATTAAATACAATTATATAACTCTGTTAATATTTCCTTTTGCAGAATTAACATCTCTGATAATCTTTTCCTAATTTTGTCGATTTTTTCTCTACTTTTACCATTCATATTAAATTTTATCACCGCAAGAAGCAAGCTATAGAAATCAAGTTTTATTCTTTCAGTTTTTTCAATAAAATAAACTTTTGTTTTCTCATTATCAAACAAATGAGGTATTCTTTTTTGCATTAAACACATATACTCATATACAGTATAAAAATATCTATAATCTATGCGTATATTACCATTATCTAAAATATGTTGGCAAGCCTCTATTCCCCAGTAACAGTTTTCCAGTGGATTTTGAACCATCCTATATCTTTCAGATGTATTCTTTGAACTTATAAAATCAAACAATAATTCCCTTACTAATTTCCTATCAAATTTATAAATAGTTTTATTTCTTTTAAAGCAACAACCGTAATCACTTTCTCTTCCAATTTCTAAAAATGCTTTTTCAAAATTTTCATAGGAAATACTAGTATTGGAAAATTGGAGATATTCATTAAAACCAGCTAAAAATATTTGATGTTTTTCATCATCAAAACCATAAATCATATTTCCATGCTCGAATTTCCTTGTATTATATGCTTGACGACACTTAACATAATATTCATTTAGTAAACATGTTATATAATACCCATTATTTATCATATCACGAACAAAAGATATTGCTGTAATTCCACTTCCTTTTACGACTTTTAAATCTATGCTTTGGCATCTTAATAGTGGTATTACCGCTAGAGGATTGGGATCAATCCCTAAATAAAAATAGGATAAATTAAAATTTTTTCTATCATTTATGTAATAAAGTTGAATTGCATTCGAATAAAGCCAGTTTTGAAAAGATTTGTCAGAGCTCATCATTGCAGCAGGAAAAGCATAATCCTGATTATACAAAATCAATGGCTTTTCTATTGATAAAATAGTTTTCATTTTCTCTCCCTTCTGACGGTTTTAGTTCAAAAATTATAAAATTAGTTTTTATCTCTTTATATCACAGTCATAAACCTGAATTATTCATGGCGGTATAAGTCACATAAAATCCGCCATAGTTACCATTACAACCACTCCCGACACCTCACTCGGTCACAGGATAGTCTAAAAATGGGCAGACTTCTCCTGTGATAGGGTTAAAAGTTTATTGTGGTTGTCAAAGTCCATTAACGGTTGTTATTCCAACTGTGGCCGCAGATTACGGATGTTTTCCAGTGTTTCGTAGAATTCTTTCTTGTAGGGACAGCTGCTGCACAGTTTGAAATATTTATACCGTGCTGATCTTACCACTCTTGCGGCTATCTTCAGCAGTTTTAAACGGATGGTATCTATACGTTGTTTCCTCATACTGGCAGCAAGCACCAATCGGCGAAACCAGTTGAATAAGTTATAAGCCAGCGCATGGACCAGAAGGCGGTTCGCATTTACCAGCTTTGTAGAACTGCTTACACAGGCAAAATCAAAACCGCTTTTTCCTTCCTTGATGAAATTTTCCATTCTGCCTCTTCCGCAATAAAACTGGATCACCTGATAAGGCTCCATTTCCAGTGTTGTGACAATAAAGGTATACAAATGGACCATCTGCCCATACGGCTTTTCTATTTTGAAGACTACCCTGCGTGGATGGTTCCATGAACCGGCCTGGTATAGGAATTCCCCATACTCGACGGCGTAATCCACCTGGTTGAATTTCGTTGCACGGTACAGTGCCTGGTTTTCCTCTTCTGCCAATTCACGGAGTTTTGTATTCTCCTTGAGCCGGATCGCATATTTGCAGTTTTTATCTTCAAGAACTTCATACAGGTCTGGTGATGCAAAACCGCTGTCACCTCGAAAGTAAAGCGGCATATCCGGAAAATCGCAGAGGAATTCATCCAGAAGGGGCTTCATAAAAATATCTGCCTCTTTGCCGCAATACATGGTGCCGTCACGAAGCTGTACCTTTAGCAGGTCGCCGGTCAGCCCGTCGTAGCATAACAGTGGGTGATAACCGTGAGCCTGATAATGGCAGTTGAAACCTTCCCCTTCCTGATTCCCATAGGTATCAAGAAGTGTGGAATCAAGATCAAAAAGCATGAATTCCGGTTTCTTTATGGAATAGATGGCTTTACGGAGTTCACGGATGATCTGGTTTAACTGGCTGAGCGTATCTCCATCCATACGGTTAAAAAAGCGTGACAGGGTAGGCTGGGATGCCAAGGCATCCTTCTCTAAAATAGCTGTCATAACAGGTTCGTTTGTCAGTTCGTCTGCACAGTCATCCTCAAAGTAGGAACTGATAATCTGATAAATTACCTGCATCAGATTCGTATCATCCTTATGGACGCGGAAACATGCGTTATCATTGGTTTTGAACATACGATTAACGAGCTTGACTGCTCCAATCTTAAACAGGAACTCTTTAAACAGGAGAAGTCCTGCATCGGAGGATAAATCGCCCCCGTCAAAATTAATTTTAATTTGGCTATTGCTTTCTAAGCTTATGGTGTTTAAAATATCCATATAAAGACCCTTTCTTTGGTTTTTGATTTGGATTGGATACCTAAATTTTACCATAGATAGAGGTCTTTTTCTATTCACTAAATAAATGAAAAGCAACATTCAATTAAAATGCAGTAGCTATGCGGATTTCAGCAGTTGACTCTGTTGTTCCGTGAATAATTCAGGCTAAATATTTATAATGATCAAATGCGTGCCTTTCTTCAGTTAATAGCAATTTATATTTTTCTCCGTCTAACCCAAGTAAGGAAATTCCTTTCTGTAACTTTTGATTATCTACTGTTTTCTTAAAAAATCTATCATAACTACTTTTTACACTATTTGTATCTTTAAATGTGTTTATTATAAAACCATCTGCAATATTTAATAACAGAGATAATCTATGATTTGCGTTTATTTTTCCATAATTTTCAGAACTTAAATAATAAAATGCATTCACAACGGATTTAGTCATTTTTTTATCTGAAATATTAGTATTCCGAAATTTATCATATTTCTTTAAAACTTCTGATGATAAATCTCTTTGTGATCTTCCTAGCAGTTCTGAATTATACCACTTTTTATCTGTTTTATAGAACGGTAACGTGATAAGTTCTTTACAATTTTTTTTATGTCCATCAACTTCGTATAATACTGGTTCATAAAAATATCCATCATAAAGGAATAGTAATTCCCAAATAAGTCGAAA
>OFHB01001520.1_pt1 | contig 13202 bp, 9 predicted proteins | sample 1521881 | NCBI WGS metagenome assembly OFHB01 (sample SAMEA3504090, study PRJEB24116) | mouse gut metagenome | biome: mouse gut; feature: mouse-associated habitat; material: faeces | place: Denmark | collected 2011
CACCACAGGCTCCGAAACCAACAACTCCACCCCCGCCGGCAACGCCCGCAGCAACATGTACGGCAACACCACAAGATAAAAAGCCCCAACCCATAAACCAAACCACGCCCCGGTGGATGTCTGGAAGAATACCCATGCACAAGGCGAAAAAGATTCGCCCGGGCATTCTGGCCTGTGAGACGCCCGCAAGCGAATTTATTCGCTCAAGCGAACCTGGAAGTTCTAAGCCTGCGTACTTTGCAGGCTTAGAACTTCTTCTCACATTTCTTCCATGATAGTCCCATCCCGATAAGCCTCCAGCAATTCCTCCAAATAATAAATCCGCTCCCGAATTTCCTCCCCCACATCCGTATCTGCCACCAGCTTTCTGCGGGGATAGGACTCCACATCGATGGAGTGCGAGAACAGATCGGATTCGTTCACGATAGCGGCACGGGAAGACTCAAAAGGCTCATGCGCCACCAGGCGCATCCCCCAGGAATTGCAGACAAGGGTATATCCTGCGATGCCCGTCTTCGCCTGATAGGCCTTGGAAAACCCGCCGTCGATGATCAGCAGCCTGCCGCCGCATTTAATCGGGGACTCCCCATGGATCTGCTCCACAGGCACATGTCCGTTCACGATATGGGACTCCCTGCCACACAGCCCGAACTCCTCAAGAATACGGTCTACCGTCTCTTCTTTCTCCAATAAACGATAATAGCTGTTCTTTTTCTCCGCATGGGTCTCTTTTTCTTCTATGAAATAACGCTCGAAAGTGGCCATTTTGTCCTTGCCGAACACAGGCGAGCCTTTCCCGGACCAGATATACCACATCATGTCCTGTCCGTAGAGCCGCTCCGCCTCATCCTTGGCATAATAGCCCCGCCTGGCATGGTGCTCCAGGATATCGTACAAAGCCTTGCCGCCATACTGCTTTCCGCCGATTTCCACCTGGGCGAAGCTCCCGTCCTCGTTCATGGGCATGCAGCCGTGGTAGAGCAGATTGCCGTTGTATATCTTGTAAAGGCCGCCCTTGGCATACAGAAAACGCACATGGCGCTGAAGCTTCTCGCATTTCATAAAAGCCTGCTGCAACCCCTTCATGACCTTTTCCTCCTCCTCGGTCAGTGCCAGAGGATTGGCGGGGTCTATCGTAGGGAAGTCCATGTCCCGCATGACATAGTCCCTTGGCTCCCCCGTGGCGGGATCGACCATGCAAATCGTCCCTGTCCCGTAATCAATCCGGTTCAGCAGCACCCTGTCCTCCATGTGGAATTCCGGATGGCGCATGATCAGCTGCCCTTCCAGCTTGAACTGCAGTATGGCCAGGGCCTTGTGCATCTTGATGTCCAGATCCAGAGCCTTGCCGCCCCGGTTCTGGTTGGTCCGAATGGCGAAGGCACTGCAGTCCACGCCCTCATAGGCTTCCATGGCAAAGGTGGCAAGGGGCAGAAGATTGATTCCGTATCCGTCCTCCAGGGCATCCAGATTCCCGTATCTGGCAGCTATCCGAATCACGCTGGCGATGCAGGCCATATGCCCGCTGGCCGCCCCCATCCAGGCCACGTCATGATTCCCCCACTGTACGTCCACTGAATGATAGGCGCACAGCGTGTCCATGATCACATGAGGGCCCGGGCCTCTGTCATAGATGTCCCCTACGATGTGGAGATGGTCGATGACCAGGCGCTGTATCAGCTGGCTTAAGGCGATAATGAACTGAGGGGCGCGCCCGATCCTGATGATGGTACGGATGATTTCGTTATAGTATGCTTCCTTATCAAGGATTTCCGCCTTTTCCGTGATCAGCTCCTCGATGACATAGGCGAAGTCTTTGGGCAGGGCCCTGCGCACTTTGGAGCGGGTATATTTAGAGGACACCCGCTTGATGACCTGCACCAGCCTGTGGAGGGCAATCTTGTACCAGTCCTCCAGATTGTCCTCCTCCTTCTCCACAAGCTCCAGCTTCTCCGCCGGATAATAGATCAGTGTCGCCAGGCTCTTCTTGTCCCTGCTGCTGATTGAATTGCTGAACTCCTCATCGATTTTCTTGCGGACAGACCCGGAGCCGTTCTTCAGCACATGGTTGAACTGTTCGTATTCACCATGGATGTCCGTCAGGAAATGCTCCGTGCCTTTCGGCAGATTCATGATCGACTGCAGATTGATGATTTCCGTAGAAGCAGCCGCTACGTTTTTATACTGCCTTGCCAATACCCTTAAGACCTGACTGTCCTTCTCCTTCATGCCCTTTCCCCTGTTCCCGCCTTTCCGAAAGCCGATGGCTGCGCACCTTTTCGCGCCTCCAGGCGTTTATTCTGCCGCGTCGATCACATCGCCCATGTCGTACTTCCCCGCCGGTCTCCCCGCCAGGAACTTCGCGGCCTGGATTGCCCCCTTGCCGAAGACAGCCTTGGAATACGCCCTGTGAGAAAAAGTGATGACCTCGTCCGGACCGGCAAAAATCACGTCATGGTCCCCCACGATAGTGCCGCCCCTGACAGCGCTGATGCCGATTTCCTTTTCCGGCCTCTTCTCCCGCCTCGCGCTCCGGTCGTAGACATAGGTATAGGCATGGCCGAACTCCTCATTGATAGAATCCGCCAGCGCCAAAGCAGTGCCGCTGGGGGCGTCCGCCTTCAGGTTATGGTGCTTCTCCAGAATCTCCATGTCGAACCCGGCGGGGGCCAGCACCCCTGCAGCGTTCTTCAGAAGCTTCAGGAGCAGGTTGATGCCCAGGGACATGTTGGCAGAGCGCAGCAGGGCAATGCTCTCCGCGGCCTTCTCTGTCTTCTGCAGCAGCTCCTGGCTAAGCCCCGTGGTGCAGAGCACGCAGGGCAGTTTCTTCTCCACGCAGTAATCCAGCATCCTGTCCACTGCCGCGGCTGTGGAAAAATCCACCACGCAGTCCGCCTCCACATCGCAGTCCCAGATATCCTGATAGACCGGATAGCTATTGTGTCCGTCATCGAACACATCTACCCCCGCCACCAGCCGGGCCTCCTTATCCTCCTGCAGCAGGCCGCCGATGACCTGTCCCATTTTTCCGTTGCATCCGTGCATGATAATCCTGACCATATGCTCCGCTCCTCCTTTACTTGTGAATCCCCTCACCGGCCGCCCATGATTCCAAAGTCGCCCCAGGGCGTCCTTCCTTCCATCCCGGGAACGGCAGACAGCCTGCCGAGACGTATCCTTTCCGAACCCTACTCAAATATGCGCACCGGGAACTGCCCGGCTCGCCCACGCTTTTGTCAAATATGGCCCTCGAGGAAGCCGACGCCCTTTCCAGGGGACATGGCTCCTCGCGGGCCCGGAGTCAACCCAGGATGACCAACTTTGTCATCCTATCTCTTTTAATCCGTCATTCCATCTATGTATCTACAGGATTCCGTATGCCTTCATGGCCTTTTCCAGCCGCTGCACATTGGCGGGCTCCATCTCGCTCAGAGGCATCCGCAGCGCTCCCCCTCCCATGCCCATCAGCGCCAGGGCTTTCTTCACGGGAATGGGATTGACCTCGCAGAACAGCGCATTGCACAGTTCCATGGCTTCCAGCTGCAGCCTGCGGCTTTCCACCACATCGCCGTCCAGGTACTTCCGGCAGATTTCATGGGTCTGAACAGGCGCCACATTGGCCAGCACGGAAATCACGCCGATGCCGCCCAGGGACATGATGGGCACGATCTGGTCATCGTTGCCGGAATAGATGTCCACCTTGCCGTTGGCTATGGCCGCCAGATGGGCGATCTGGCCGATATTGCCGCTGGCCTCCTTTACGCCCACGATGTTCTCCACATCGCTGCAGAGGCGCACAATGGTCTCCGGCAGAATGTTGCAGCTGGTCCTGCTGGGCACGTTATACAGCAGAATGGGCAGCTTCACGGAATCTGCCACTGTCTTGAAATGGGCATACAGGCCGTTCTGGGTGGCCTTATTGTAATAAGGGCTCACCAACAGCAGTCCGTCCGCTCCCGATTTCTCCGCCTCCTGCGACAGATAGACAGCCGTCTCCGTGCAATTGGAGCCGGTGCCTGCCACCACCGGAATCCGGCCTGCCACCACCTCCACACAGTACCGAATCACCTCCAGATGCTCCTCGTGGGACAGCGTAGATGACTCGCCCGTGGTGCCACAGACAATGATGGCATCCGTCTTGTTGGCGATCTGGAATTCCAGAAGCTTCGCGAACTGCTCATAATCCACTTCCCCTGTGCTTTTCATAGGCGTAACAACGGCCACACCCGAACCCTTGAAAATTGACATCTCTTCTCCTCCATATGCTTTGTTTCGCTTGTTCTCAAGAAACAAACGCCGACACATGAAGCGCCGGCGAATGAATCCTATAGGATATATACCGATAGCGCACCATCTCGAAAACGGATGACAGTCATACAATTCTTCACTGTATGCCCAAGACGCGGCCTGCAGACAGCAGCTCTTTCGGCGTGTTCCCCTTTCCCCCTCCCTCACCTGCGCCTGCCGCATCAGAAAAAGTACTTATGAAAAACGCAACCTCTATCTTCTTGCTTATTTTCTGTCTAAATCATAACATTATCTATGGAAGCTGTCAATGGATTTCTTTCCGAAACGTCTCTATCCTGGAAATCTCATCCGCCAGGCCGCAGATGTCGTCCCCCGCCTTGGCGCCCGTCAGGATGATGTCCGTATCCCCCCTGCATTCCAGCAGCGCCTTCAGATCCTCCACGGACACGATTTCCTTCTCCACCAGCCGCAGCACTTCATCCAGTATCAGCAGGTCGCACTCCCTGGTGGCCAGAACCTTCTTGGCAAAGTTAATCTCGTTTTTGATATTGACGATCTCTTCCTGCTTCTTCTCCTCGGAAAGCGCCTCATAGCTTTCATCAGATTTCTCAAAAGAGAACAGCTTTATCTCCGGCTCCATCCTGCGCAGAAAATCTGCCTCCTTGGAACCGTTCCCTTTCAGGAACCGAATAATCACCGCGCTCTTGCCCTCTATGGCTGCCTGTAAGGCCCTGCCAAGGGCCGCGGAAGACTTTCCTTTCCCGTCGCCGGTGTATATATAGACCAATCCTTTTGCCATATCGCACCTCATTTCACTTCCAATGCAGGCTTTTATTGCTTTCCCGGCACAGGGCACTCGTCCCGGATCCGCGCCTGTCAGAAATTACTCCTTTAGGATACCATACTTTCCCGGATTTGGCAAACGCTTTGCAAAACAAGCAAAAAACAGGCCTGGATTCAGATTTCGCCTTCCTCGATCAGTTCCAGCTTGCTGACGGACACTTCGAAGGCCACCCTTCTCTCCACATTCTCGTCATCCAGCTTCTTCATATATTCCCTGCTCTGTATCCGCCCCCACACGGCACAGCGCTCCCCCACCTTGAAATTGTTGGCGTAGCGCGCGTTCCTTCCCCAGCAGATGCAGGGTATGTAGTCGGATTTCCCGTAGGGCCGGTTCACGGCCAGCAGCAGATCCGCGATTTCCCTTCCCAGAGGGGTCTTCCTGTAGATGGGCTCCTTGCAGATATAGCCGTCCAGGAAAATCTGGTTCGTCTTGGAGCTCTCCTCCATTTCATCCACAAAGCTGACTTCTCTGGCGAACACCGAAAGCACGAGCCGGTTCTTGCGCTCCTCATGGCGGTTGTAGGACCGGAACTGCCCGTTCACGCATATCAATTCTCCCGTATAGTCCGCAGTCACGTCCATCAGCCGCTCAGATACCATGACGGGAATCATGTCGTAGCTCTCGCTGAGCCGCTTGCAGCGCACGTCCATCATGTAGAAGCCCTCCCCGAAAATCTCATGGCTATAGCTGAAGCCGCTGGCGATCTCCCCCATAACCGTCACCTGGTTGTTTTCAATTACCTTATCTGTCATTTTCGTTCTCCCTTCTTGTTTTAAGACTTTTTCCGGTAACACCTCCGCCAGAATCCGAATCCTGACAGTTGGATATTACTATTTATACAATAGAAATCATTATTTTAGTACAGTTTCTCACCGCACTATTCCCCAATTTTTGCGATTTATTCTTTTTTTCATACAAAACAACGTTTAAAATCGATATCCGGAAAATCCTCACATCCAATAAACCTTGCGTCTCCGGGGAAATGGTGCTATACTGTAACAGTTTGAAAATGTGATGAAATAATTCATCGGCGAAGACAGACGAATATCGACACTCCCCCGCGCCACCGGATCGCGGGCTGACGCTGTGCGTATTCGCATATCACAGCCATAGAAACGAGGTTAAATCATGAATCAAAAAAGAGAAGATGTAAGGAATGTTGCCATCATAGCCCATGTAGACCATGGCAAGACCACTCTTGTGGACGAGCTGCTGAAGCAGAGCGGCGTGTTCCGCGAGGGGCAGGATGTAGCGGAGCGGATCATGGATTCCAACGACATCGAGCGGGAACGGGGCATCACCATCCTTTCCAAGAACACCGCCGTCATGTACAAGGGCACCAAAATCAATATCGTGGACACCCCCGGCCACGCCGACTTCGGCGGGGAGGTGGAGCGGGTGCTGAAGATGGTCAACGGCGTCATCCTGGTGGTGGACGCCTTCGAGGGCCCCATGCCCCAGACGAAATTCGTGCTCCGCAAGGCCCTGGAGCTGAAGCTCCCGGTCATCGTATGCATCAACAAGATAGACCGCCCCGAGGCCAGGCCGGAGGAGGTGGTGGACGAGGTGCTGGAGCTGTTCCTGGAGCTGGACGCGGACGACGCGCAGCTGGACTGCCCCTTCGTCTACGCCTCGGCGAAGACAGGCGTGGCTTCCATGGATTACGACGGTGCCGGCGCCAATATGGAGCCCCTCTTCGAGACCATCGTGGACTACATCCCCGCCCCCGAGGGGGATTCCGAGGCCGGCACGCAGGTGCTGATCAGCACCATCGACTACAATGAGTACGTAGGCCGCATCGGCATCGGCAAGGTGGACAATGGCACCATCAAAGTGAATCAGGAGGTGGTCATCTGCAACCACCATGATCCGGAAAAGAAGACCCGGGTAAAGGTCAGCAAGCTTTATGAATTTGACGGCTTAAATAAGGTCGACGTTCAAAAAGCAGAGATCGGTTCCATTGTAGCGATTTCCGGTATCGCGGATATTCATATCGGTGATACAATCTGCGCGCCGGGCAGCCCGCAGGCCATTCCGTTCCAGAAAATCTCAGAACCGACCATCGCCATGAACTTTGTCGTCAACGACAGCCCGCTTGCCGGACAGGAAGGCAAATATATCACGTCCCGTCATCTGCGCGACCGTCTCTTCCGTGAGCTGAATACAGATATCAGCCTGCGTGTGGAAGAAACTGCGGATACCGATGTGTTTAAAGTATCCGGGCGCGGCGAACTGCATTTGTCCGTATTGATTGAGCATATGCGCAGAGAAGGCTACGAATTTGCCGTCAGCAAAGCAGAAGTGCTGTACAAGACAGACGAAAACGGCAAAACAACCGAACCTATGGAAATCGCCTATGTAGACGTCCCGGATGAATTTACCGGCGCCGTGATTGACAAACTCTGCCAGCGCAAAGGCGAAATGCGCAATATGCATTCGATCGCAGGAGGCTACACCCGCATAGAATTCCGCATCCCGTCCCGGGGCCTGATCGGCTACCGCGGTGAATTTCTGACAGACACCAGAGGAAACGGTATCATCAACACCATATTCAACGGCTATGCGCCGTACAGGGGGGATATCGCCTACCGCAAGCTCGGCTCCCTGATCGCCTTCGAGACCGGGGAATCCGTCGCCTACGGCCTGTTTTCCGCACAGGACCGGGGCTCCCTGTTTATCGGACCGGGCGAAAAAGTCTACGCCGGGATGGTAATCGGCTCCTCCTCAAGACCGGAGGATATCGAGCTCAATGTCTGTAAAAAGAAACATCTGACAAATACGAGATCTTCCTCCGCCGACGAGGCGCTGACTTTAACCCCGCCGAGAATCTTAAGCCTTGAGCAGGCTCTTGATTTTATCGATGTGGACGAGCTTCTGGAAGTCACGCCGGAAAGTCTGCGCATCCGCAAGCGGATTCTCGACCCGACGCTGCGCAAACGCGCCGCAATGAAAAAATAAAATCCGGATAAAAAAATAAGAGGGGATATCCCTCTTATTTTTGTCTGTAACACCATATAAATGTATTTGTGCAGAAGCGATGTAATATCTCTCCGCAGCCGCTCTAACCCCTCCAGATCTGCAGCATTTTTTCAAGATCAGAGATCAGCTCCCTGGAGTAGTCCTCCGCCTCGCGGCAGACCTTCTCCGCCTTCACATAATCCTCGTCGTACAATGCCTTAATCACATCAGAGCCATAGCTGTGAAAACGCTTATGTTTTTCTCCCAGTCCGTCCCAGATAGGCCGCACTTTCGGATTGCGCGGTTTCATGGCATAGTAAAAATGCCCGAAACCGCATTTTGTCGCATTCAGCTGAAGTGGAAGCACCATCCGCTCCGAAACCATTCTCCGAAGGTTGTCAAGCCAGGTGCGATGCGCCGTGATCGCATTATTGACATATCGCGAAAACTCCGTGGCCTCCAGGCGGAAAAACGGGTCGTCTGTCATCACTCCCATCTCCTTGAGGGCATCGTCAAGCGTCTTCTCAATCTCCTCTACCGGCTGTATGGCTTTTTTCATCTCATTGCTGACATTGCGCATAAAGACTGTGTTATCCCGGATCTGATTCTCCATCTCCGTCATCGAGCTGCTGATCTCCTCGCTGACCGCCGCCAGGGAACTGATCGACTCGTTAACCTTTGACACATGGCGCTGGTTCTCGTCGTTTAACTCCCAGACCGTCCCGATCTTTCCTGTCATGGTCCCCAGCGCATCCACCGTGCTCGCCGCGCTCTTTCCGCTCTTCTGCGACGCTTCCCGGATGCCTTCCACAAACTCGCCCATGCTGTTTGTCAGCTTCTGGGTCTCCTCCGCGAGACCGCGTATCTCATCCGCCACAACGGCGAACCCTCTTCCGGCCTCCCCCGCGCGTGCAGCCTCAATCGAAGCGTTGAGCGCCAGAAGATTGGTCTGGAGGGAAATCGAATTGATCCCGCCGATCACCTCGTTCATGCGGTCGATCACCTCAAACAGTTCATCCATGTCCTTTTGCATCTCGCGGGAGATTTCAATTGCCTGGGCAGAAAGCTCCTTGATATTGGTCAGTTCATTCTGTCCGGATTCAATCTTCTTATATACTTCCTCTGTCTGCTCGGAAGCCCTGATTATCGTATTGGTCAGCTCCTCATGCGGGTTGTGTCCTCCCGCCCCTGCTCCGTCTGAATCCGATCCGAACATCATCGCAGTCGCTTTCGCCACATTGCGGGAAATCTCCAGGATTTTATCCGTCTCATGCTGCAGCGTCAGGTCAAGCGAACTGATCTGCATGACTGCCCGGATGTTCTTTTCCAGGACATCCTCAAACTGCTTTCTGCCTTTAAGCAGTCTCTGGTAAACCTCAGCCAGTTCCGGTTCACGGGAATAATCCGCGTCCTTTAATTCTGCAACTGACTTTACAAGCTTCTTATTGTTCCATCCAAGTCCCATGCTCATTAACCTCTTCCAGTGAATTGTTCGCAATGTATAATTATCCCACTCTATCTATTTTTTATCATAATCCGCCCTTTGTCAATGTTTTTTATGTTTTTCCGATGTATTTTTTTGTTTTTCCTTCATCTGAAAGGTCCTCTTCCACTCTTTCGTGCCCTCCACCTTATGTACCTCGGAACGGTTCTTATAGAGAAAACGCGTCAGATTATAGCAGTCCACCCAGATTTCGTTGTTCCCTTCCTTCTGGGACTCGTCAAAAATCAGCTGAAGACCCCAGTGCAGATGCACGATCTTGATATTGTTCACATTCTCCTTGGTACTGTACCCGGTATGGCCCATATAGCCGATCACATCCCCGGCCGTCACCACGCTTCCCTCCTGGAGCCCCTCCGCATAAGGATAATTCTGCCGTAAATGTGCGTAATAATAATACCTCTTCCCATCAAAACTACGGATCCCAATACGCCATCCCCCATACTGATTCCATCCAAGAGCCTCCACCACACCAGACTCTACTGCTATAATCGGAGTACCAACCAACCCCATCATATCATGCCCTAAATGTGGTCTACTGTATCCATAACTTCTGTTTACTCCAAAATCATCATAATGAGTATAGTCAAATCCCCTTGCAAGAGGAAAATATCCCTTTAGTCCATAGCACTCCTCATAACCCTCTCCAGCAGAGTCCCCATTCCCCTCCCTGTACTCTCCTACCAGGCCCCCTATTGCAGCGTCATAAGCCTCCAGATAATACGCATAATACTTTAACCCCTCTGCCAGTTCCTCCATGGTACAATCTCCCGCCGCAAGTTTTTCCGCCGCTTTGTCCATGATCTTCAAGGCATCCTTTCCAAATTCCCCACCTGTCTTTGCCGCCGTATAGGCCAGAAGTTCCACCCAGTGAATCTGGTGCTCCGTGCCATGGGTTTCCACATCCCAGTCATAAGCCTTGCAGAGCGCCTCATAGGACACTGTAAAATCCACCCATTTTATGTAATCATCCTCTATGGAAAGTGTATTTGTGCTGAAGCTTGCCTCAGTCTCCTGCTCGCCATTCTTCCAGATCACCAGCAAAGCAAGCACTGCCACCAGCACACACTCTGCAAATATTCCCCGCTTCAGCCATCCTGTAAATCCCTTTCCCTTCCCTCTCTCCATGTCTGCTCCGAATCCTTCTCACTCCATCACTGGAAATATATGAAGAAAGGCATAAATCCATGCCTGACGCGGCACTGTTCCCTAAAGCTGGTTCACCGGCCCATCACGCCACCCTTCGCCCACAACTCTTCTCTGCCTACTTACCCTCCCCCTCGCCCACAGCTCTTCCTGCCTACTTACCCCTCCACCCCTCGCCCACAGTTCTTCCCCGCCAACTTACCCCTCCAATCCTCTCCCACAGTTATTCCCTGCCTACTTACCCTCCACCCCTCGCCCACAGCTCTTCCCTGCCAACTTCCCCCCTCCAACCCTCGCCTGCAGTTTTACATCCTTTTCCTTCAAAACACAGAAAAGCTCCAGGATCCTCTCCTGAAGCTTCTCCAAATCTGTTGTTCCAGATACAGCCCACCGGGCACAGAGAGCCGAATACAGCCGCATACCCCATGCCGACCATGCCCGGACTCTTTGCCCATTTCTAAGCTGTCCCCCTGTAAACGGCCCAAACTCTTCCGCTCAGCTCTCGGGCTCAATCAGTCCATATGTATCTCCCTTACGCTTGTACACCACATTCACCTGGTCCGTCTCTGCGTTGATAAATACAAAGAAATCATGTCCCAGCAGTTCCATCTGCACACAGGCATCTTCCGGATACAAGGGCTTGATATCGAACTTTTTCGTCCTGACAATCTTGACATCCTCATCATCCATATAGTCATTTTCTACATACAGCTTACTGAAAGATTCCGCCGCCTGCTGCTTGTCCACAATCTTGTTCTTGTATTTCTTCAACTGCCGCTCAATGATTTCCTCCACCAGGTCAATGGACACATACATATCATTGCTGACCTGCTCAGAACGGATAATATTCCCCTTTACAGGAATGGTCACTTCGATCTTCTGGCGCTCCTTCTCCACGCTCAGAGTCACATGTACTTCCGCATCTGTGTTAAAATACTTTGCCAGCTTGCCAATCTTCTCCTCAACAGCTGACTTTAAGCCGGGCGTCACCTCCAGGTTTCTGCCAACGATAACAAACTTCATACTCATACCTCCTTGCCCGCTCCACCGGGATGCTGCGCCTGAAGCTAAAACGCGCCCTGCATCTCTCCGGCTGATTATTGTATTTACATTATAGCATGTTACCCCACTCCTTTGCAACAATTTCATAAAATATTCAGAATGCATCAAAAAAAGTTTGAAGACAAAATAAGCCGTTTTTCTCCTACTTTTACATGGAAAAAACGGGAAACTGTTCTGTGGATAATGTGGATAAGGTGGATAATTCAGTGCATAAACCATGTTAAGCCACTTTTCTCCCAAAATTCTGTGGATAACTCTGTTCATACCTTTTTCTGGAATAAACGAATTTACGCCTAAATTGACAGTTATATTACGAACTTCTTAATTTACACTATTCTTCCCTGCCACAAAAAAGACCAACCCAACTTGGAAATACAAAAAAGAGTAGGGGAACAGCCTTCTCCACTCTACTCGCTGGACGGCATATTTTACCTGCACAGGCCTGTGTAACAAAAAAGTGCTGCACCCTGCTGGATGCAGCACCAGATATTTTTTAGAATATTCTCCTGATTGCCAGGATCTTCCTGTAGCTTGCGCCGGAAACACAGATTCCCTTGGTGGGGTTGGAGGCATGAACGATCTGTCCATTGCCGATGTACAGTGCCACATGGCCGGAGTAGCAGATCAAGTCACCCGGCTGCGCCTCGTCCAGACTGGCCACAGCAGAACCCTGAGAACGATCCGCCTTGGAGGAATGAGGCAGGCTGACACCGAAGTTCGCATATACACTCATAACGAAGCCGGAACAGTCAGCACCCTTTGTCAGGCTGGTACCGCCATACACATAGGGATTCCCCACAAACTGCAGCGCATACTCCGCCACAGCCACACCCATCTCGCTGCCGCTTCCCACAGAATAGCTGGCACCGCCGCCTGAGGAAGAACCGGAGGAGCTGGAAGAGCTTCCCTTCTGGCCGGAAGACCCTTTTGCCGCCGCCTTAGCCGCTGCAGCCTCCCTGGCTCTCCTGCGCTCTTCTTCTTCCTTGGCAAGACGCCTTGCCTCTTCCTCCTTGGACTCAGCCTGTACGAACTCCGTATGAACCGATACATAGTCAGCGGAAATCCATCCGGTACCTTCCTCCACGTCCACCTTGTACCAGCCCTCAGCCTCGTCCAGAACCAGCAGGTCATCCCCCTCGGGAAGCATGCCCAGAACGGAAGATTCTGTCGTGGGCTCTTTGCGGACAAACAGAGTCTGGGTGGTGACAGTGGCAAACCTGGTTCCCACCTTCTTTGCGATCTCCACCGCATTCTCCCCGGTGACACAGTACTCACCCTTCACATAGCCAGTAACGGTACCGGAAGTAATCTGATACCATCCATTCTCTTCCGATATAAATGTACCCACCGAATTATTGTAAAGCTTTCCAAGCACCTCTCCCTCTTCGCTGGGAAGGCTTCTCACATTCACATAGGCGTTTACCTGGGCAATCACCAGGTTCT
>OFHB01001527.1_pt1 | contig 13129 bp, 10 predicted proteins | sample 1521881 | NCBI WGS metagenome assembly OFHB01 (sample SAMEA3504090, study PRJEB24116) | mouse gut metagenome | biome: mouse gut; feature: mouse-associated habitat; material: faeces | place: Denmark | collected 2011
CTGCAGAAGGCGGCGCGGAGATTCCGGCGGGGGAGAAATATGTGGCCCTGACCTTTGACGACGGCCCCCGACGGTGTACTACGGAGCGTTTGCTGGACGGCCTGAAGGAGCGCCTCAGCGAGGGTTGTGTGGACTTCGGCCAGGACCCGGAGGCCCTCTGGGAGGCGGCGGCCCTGTGCGGCGAGGACGCCTTGGAGGCCTACCTGGAGCGGGGGCGGCTGGAGGACGGGGAGCTTGCATCCCTCATCGCCCGGCGGAAGGTCTTTCCGTGCTATTTCGGCTCGGCCCTGCGGCTGGAGGGGGTGGACCAGCTCCTGGCGGGGCTGGCCCAGTACTGCCCCAGGCCCTCCTATCCGGCGGACTTCGGGGCGCGGGTGCACAAGATCGGCAGGGACAGCCAGGGGAACCGGCTCACCTATATGAAGATCACCGGCGGCCGGCTGACGGTAAAGCAGCTCCTCACCGGCCTGGACGAGAGCGGCGAGGTGTGGGAGGAGAAGGCGGAGCAGCTGCGGGTCTATTCCGGGGCCAGGTTCCGCCCCCTGGAGGAGGCGGAGGCCGGGACGGTCTGCGCCGTCACGGGCCTGACCCGCACCTACCCCGGCCAGGGGCTGGGGAGCGAGGCCGCCTCCGCTCCGCCGGAGCTGGAAGCGGCCCTCAACTACCAGCTCCTTCTGCCGGAGGGGACAGACCCCCACACGGCCCTGGACAAGCTGCGCCTCCTGGAGGAGGAGGACCCCATGCTCCACATTCTCTGGAACGAGCGGCTGCAGCAGATCCACGTCCGTCTCATGGGGCAGGTCCAGCTGGAGATCCTGCGCCGGCTTATCGCCCGGCGGTTCGCCATGGAGGCGGACTTCGGCCCGGGAGGCATCCTTTACAAGGAGACGATCGCCGCCCCCGCCGTGGGAATCGGCCACTACGAGCCCCTGCGGCACTACGCGGAGGTCCATCTGCTGCTGGAGCCCCTGCCCAGGGGCAGCGGACTCCGCTTCGCCTCAGCCTGCAGCGAGGACGAGCTGGACGGCCACTGGCAGAGGCTCATTTTGACCCACCTGGCGGAAAAGGCCCACCTGGGCGTTCTCACCGGCTCCCCCATTACGGATATGCGCCTCACCCTCACGGCAGGCCGGGCCCATATCAAGCACACCGAGGGCGGCGACTTCCGCCAGGCCACCTACCGGGCGGTGCGCCAGGGGCTCATGGGGGCCCGGAGCGTGCTGCTGGAGCCCTGGTACGACTTCCGGCTGGAGCTGCCGGGGGAGAATCTGGGCCGGGCCATGACCGACATCCAGCAGATGGGGGGCCGGTTCGAGCCCCCGGAGTCCCTGGGGGACACCGCCCTGCTCACCGGCAGGGCCCCGGTGTCGGGGCTGGGGGAGTACTGGCGGACGCTGGCGGCCTATACCCGGGGCCGGGGGCGGCTGAGCTGCACCATGGGCGGCTGCGAGGAATGCCACAACGCGGAGGAGGTCATCGCCTCCATGGGCTATGACCCGGAGGCGGACCTGGACAACTCCCCGGACTCCATCTTCTGCGCCCATGGGGCGGGCTTCCCGGTGAAGTGGGACCAGGCGCCCGCCTACGCCCACCTGGAGAGCGGCCTGGACCTGGAGGAGGAAGGGGAGGAGCCGGCGCCCGCGCCCCAGCCGTCCGCCAATCCCCGGCCGGCGGCGCCCTACCCCACCTCCCGGGCGGAGGAAAAATCCCTCCAGGCCATCTTTGAGCGGACCTACGGCCAGGTGAAGCGGAAGGGGCCGGACCCCGGCGAGGCCTTCCGCCCCGCCCCCAAGCCGCCGCCCACCCTGACCAAGCGGACCGTCCCCTCCCGGTCGGCGGGACGGGAATACCTGCTGGTGGACGGATACAACATCATTTTTGCCTGGGACGAGCTCAAGCGGATGGCCAAGGACAGCCTGGAGGGGGCGCGGCACCTGCTGATGGATCTGCTGTGCAACTACCAGGGCTATCAAAAGTGCGTGGTGATCCTGGTGTTCGATGCCTACAAGGTCAAGGGCAGTCCCGGCTCGGCGGAGCGGTACCGCAATATCCACGTGGTCTACACCAAGGAGGCGGAAACCGCCGACGCCTACATCGAGCGGGCCACCTACGAGATCGCCCGGGCCCATCCGGACCGCCGGGTCCGGGTGGCGACATCGGACAGCCTGGAGCAGCTGATCATCCTGGGCCACGGGGCCATCCGGGTTTCCGCCAGGGAGTTCCATGAGGAGGTGGAGGCCGCTGAGGGGCGGATTTCAGAGATCATCGCGCGCAACAACCTCCAGGGCCGGTCCTTCCAGCAGCTGCGGCACCAGCTGAAGGATCCGGGCGGAAAGGGCGGCGGGAGTTAATCCGCGCCCAGCAGGGCGGCGATCTCCGCCGCCGCGCCCGCCTCGCTGGCTCCAAAGAGATACCGCGTCCCGTCCTCTGCCGTCACCAGCAGCCACGGCCCCGTCCGGGGATCGATGCACACCGTCACCCGGCCCCAGCCGTCCGCGTTGAACTGCCCCGTGAGGGCGCTCTCCATCCCGGTGCCCGCCACCCGGCGGAGCTTGGGCCTCTCCGGGAGGACCTGGATTTCCGCAATATCCTCCAGCGCCACGCTCCAGTGTCCGCCGTAGTGGGAGCCCACCAACTCGGTCTCCGTGACCTCTAGCTCCACCGGGGCCCGCTCCATGCCCATCATCCATACCCCCATCAGCGGGCAGGCCAGGAGCAGGACCAGTACCAACGCCATGAGCACCTGCCCGGACCGCCTCGCCAGATTGACCGTAGTCCCTACGCCGGTCCGGGCGTTGACCATCAATCGGGCATCGTTGGGGTTGTAGTAGATCATCCCCCAGATCCACTGGTCGTCCTCGTCCACGTAGAACCCCTGCCCGCTGTCCGCCGTCAGCTTCTCCTGCAATCGCCGGACCCGGAACTCAATGCCCACCGCCTCCACGACAGTTATCAGGCCGTACAGCAGGCACACGCCCATGCACAGCCACACATGGTCCAGCGTCAGCCACAGGAGCACGTTGAACAGTCCCGTGGCCCATGCCGTCACCAGCCAGACCTTTCCCCAGTTGTACCGCCGGATGCGGGTGAGGGCCATGGTCCGCCGGCTGTCGGCGTCCACCACCTCCGCCCGGTTCCGGTACAGATACCGGTAGCATAGATAAAACACCGGAACCATCGCCGCACATATCGTCCACGCCCACCAGACCTCCCGCTCAAAGAACAGGGGGATCAAGGCGATGAAAAACGGCGGTAAAAACCACCATGGGGAGAGCCACCGCATTTCCTCCGCCGCGGCCTGCAAATCTGTGACCACCTGGGGCGCTTCCTCCGTCCGCAGCCAACCGCGCTCCTCTTTGAGCCGCCGGAGGGACTTGTTGCACCGGATATAGGGGACCGCGAACACAGCGCACAGCGCGATGATCCAGACCACAACGTAGATCATAAAAAGACCGACGCTCCTGATAAACAGGCCGGGAACCACCGCCGCCAGCATCACCCAACACATCCGTTTCAGCTCCCGCTTGTACCGTTCCAGCAGGGCAAGCACTTCCTCATCCCCCTGGGCCTCGTAGGGTAAGGTCACGCCGGTGATGATATTTTTCTTCGGCTTGCACTCGTTTTTTTGCATGAAATACACGATGGGCAGCACTGGCAGCATGACCGCCCATGCAATGATGCTCCAAAATACCGTCATTTCCCCGGCACCTCCCCGTCATACAGCTTTCCGCACAGCTCCAAAGCTTCCTCCCGTCCCATTCCCGCCAGCCGCAGCTCGCACAGCCGCAGCCGCAGGCCCTCCAGCGTCTCCGGCTCCGCCCCCCCCTCCGGCAGGCGCACCACGGCCCCGTCCCGGCGGCCCGTGGTGATGTACCCCTCCGCCTTGAGCACCTGATACGCCTTGCTGGCGGTCATCATGTTGATGCCGCACTCCTCCGCCAGGGCGCGGATGGTGGGCAGCCGCTCCCCGGGCTTCAGCTCTCCCGAGGCGATGGCGGTGACTACCTGGTTCCGGATCTGCTGATAAATGGGCGCATCGCTGGAAAAATTCAATTGAAGCAACATGGGTCCACCTCCTTTGCGTTATTTATTATAATGCAAATAATGCAATTTGTCAAGACGCGCCGCTCCGGCTGGATTGGCTTAGCCGACAAAAATGTACCCCGGAAATTGTGCAACCTGCAGAAATCCGGACGGCGGCGGAATCTGTCCTTGACTTTCCCCTGGGGGGACGGTATCATGTTTGAGGTTAATTTATTGGGATGTTGCCGTTTATGGACTGGACCAGCTCTTCTGACCGTATCCCAGGTTCTGCGCGGGATATTGGGGCAGGGAGTTGGTTTATTTTATAATCGGCCCTCCCCGGGGCGGGACCGGGAGAATGCCGCCGGGGAGGGGATTGTGACCGAGAGCCTGTTGGCAGGAAGGAGGGCGCCGCCATGCAGACGGCGGACGGAAACTCTATATTGAAGGGCGTCGCCATCGGTCCCCTGCGCATTTTCAAGCGGACGGAGGCGGAGATCGCCGCCCTCTCCACCCTTACGCCTGCAGAGGAGGCCGCCCGCTTCCACGCGGCCAGGGTCACGGCCATGGAGCAGATTCAAACGCTGTATGACAAGGCCCTGGGCGAAGTGGGCGCGGCGGACGCCGCCATCCTCGTCATCCATCAGATGATGCTGGAGGACGAGGACTACCTGGAAGCGGTGAGGCGCATTATGGAGGAGCACGGCGGCACCGCCGAGTACGCCGTCTCCGCCGCCGGCAGGGAGTTCGCCGCCGCCTTCGCCGCCGTGGAGGACGAATACATGCGGGCCCGGTCGGCGGATGTGCGGGACGTCTCCCGCCGGATGGTGAACATCCTCACCAACCGCTCCGACGCCTCCATGCAGGACAGCCGGCCCGCCATTCTGGCGACGGACGACCTGACCCCCAGCGAGATGGTGCGGCTGGACAAGTCAAAGCTGCTGGGCATCATCACCCGCCATGGCTCCAGCAGCAGCCACACCGCCATCTTGGCCCGGACCATGAACATTCCCGCCCTTGTGGGGGTAGATTTTGACGAGAGCTGGGACGGCAAAATGGCGGCTCTGGACGGCTATGCCGGGCGGCTGTATGTGGACCCCACCGAGGAGCTGTTGACCGCCATGGAGGAAAAGCTCCAGGCGGACCGGCGGCACATGTCTCGCCTGCGGGAATTGATGGGCAAGTCCAACGCGACCCTGGACGGCCGGGAGATCCGGGTCTGCGCCAACATCGGCAGCGTCGAAGACGTGGAGCTGGCTCTGCGGAACGACGCCCAGGGCATCGGTCTGTTCCGCAGCGAGTTTATCTACCTGGAATCTGAGGACTATCCTGCCGAGGAGCGGCAGTTTTCCATTTACCGGCGGGTCGTGGAGGCTATGGCGGGGAAACGGGTGGTGATCCGCACCCTGGACATCGGCGCGGACAAGCAGACGGCTTATTTCGGCCTGGAGGGGGAGGAAAATCCCGCCCTGGGGTATCGGGCCATCCGCATCTGCCTGACCAGGCCGGAGATCTTCAAGACCCAGCTGCGGGCCATCCTCCGCGCCAGCGCCTTCGGCCCGGTTTCCATTCTGTTTCCCATGATTATCTCCCCGGAGGAGGTGCGGGAGGCCAAAACGCTGCTGGCGGCGTGCCGGGCGGAGCTGAAACGGGAGGGCGTTCCCGCCGGCGAGCTGGAAATCGGCGTCATGATTGAGACGCCCGCCGCCGTGATGCTGGCGGAGGAGCTGGCGGAGGAGGCGGACTTCTTCTCCATCGGCACCAACGACCTGACCCAGTACACCCTGGCCCTTGACCGGCAGAATCCCAGTTTGGACCGCTTCTATGATCCCCGGCATCCCGCCGTACTGCGGATGATCCGCCATACGCTGGAGGCCGGACACCGGCACGGCTGTCGAGTGTGCATCTGCGGCGAGCTGGGCTCGGACCAGACGATGACGGAGACGTTTATGCGGATGGGGATAGATGAGCTGTCCGTCTCCCCCTCCGCCATCCTGCCCCTGCGGAAACTGATCCGGGGGCTGGATTTGAGCAGGCCGCAGGAGAATACAGGCGATTGACGAGCAGAGAGCCCCCGGGACCGATGGTCCCGGAGGCTCTTTGTTCCACTCTTTCCTTCGCTGCGCTGGTCAGCCGCAGAAAGTTTTCTTGAAGGAAGCGACCCAGTTTTCAATAGCCTCCGCAAGGGCGAGCTGCTGCCGCAAAACCGCCATACCTGTTTCCGGGATTTCCGGTATGTTTTCCTTTTCACGGAGGTTTTCTTCCAGATAGGCTCTCAAAGAGGCCGCGCTATTTTCGATGCTTTCCATACATGCCTTTTGCCCATCTGGCGTCAGGCTGTCCAAATTTACGATTACAGCGTTGAAATCCAAAAAGATATGGATCGGGTTCGCCGCAATCGCAAGCATAAGCCGTTCAAATTCCTTCTCCCCCGCGTCTGTCAGAGAGTAGACCGCTTTTTCCGGCATCTTTCCCTCTTTGACCATATCCGCCTTGATCAATCCCTTTTCTTCCAATTGGACCGCCTTTTTATAAATGGACGGGGTGCTGATTTTTACCCATTTGGATATGTTTCGATATTCTACCAGCTTTTGAATATCATAGGCCCCCATAGGCTCTTTCTTCAGCATTCCCAGTACGATCAGATCAATCGCCGCCATGCCGTCCCTCCTTTCCATATTTTTGCGCGCAAACGATCTCCGGACGACCGTATTCGCTTTTTCCGCTGCGTTGATGATATCGCTCCTGCCAAGAAAACAAAAAAATCTGCGAAGCGGCCTTGACAACTGCTATAAATTATAGTAATATCTCAAACGCAGCTGCATGCTATAATTTATATTACTATAACCAGTACAAGTTGTCAACAGAAAGGAGTATTCGCATGAGCGAACACAGCAGCAAAATGGAGCTTCTGGGAAATGCGCCCGTTTCAAAATCCCTTATGGCTCTCGGCGTCCCCATAATGATCGGAATGACGATAAACGCCCTCTATAATCTGGCAGACGCTTACTTTGTGGGAGGTCTGGGAGAGGGCCCTATGGGCGCGATTTCAATTGTATTTCCGCTGGGGCAGGCGATTGTCGGATTGGGTCTGATGTTTGGCAGCGGGGCGGCCTCCTGCCTTTCGAGGTTATTGGGACGCGGCGACAGGGAAGCCGCCAACAGAGCGGCCAGCACCGCATTGTACAGCGGGCTTATCGTGGGAGCGGTTATGATTACCCTGACCGCCGTTTTTCTCCGGCCGATCTTGACCCTGCTGGGCGCAACAGAAACGATCATGCCCTACGCATTAGCGTATGCGAGGATTTATGTGATCTCGTGCATTTTCAATGTATTCAATGTGACAATGAACAACATTGCCGCAAGCGAGGGCGCGGCCAAAACGACGATGTGCGCTTTACTGCTGGGCGCTGCTCTGAACATCGGGTTAGATCCGGCGTTTATTTATGCGCTGGATCTGGGCGTAACGGGCGCGGCGGCCGCTACGGCGATTTCTCAATTTGTCTCCACCCTGGTATATCTGACGTATATCATACGCAAAAAAAGCGCCTTTACATTCAGCTTCAAGGATTTTAAGCCTGCCAGGCAGATTTACGCGGAAATCTTGAAAATCGGCGTTCCGACGCTGGTATTCCAGCTTCTTACCGGCCTGTCCATTGCCCTGATCAACAGGGCGGCGAATGGGTATGGCGACGCGGTGATCGCCGGAATGGGGGCTGCCGCCAGAGTGACTGCCATGGGAACCCTGGTAGTCTTTGGATTTCTGAAAGGCCTTCAGCCGGTTGCTGGATTCAGCTATGGGGCCCAAAAATATGACCGTCTGCGCAAGGCGGTCAGGTTTTCCGTTTTGTGGTCGACCGTTTTCTGCGCGGCGGTCGGACTGCTTGCGGTCCTCTTTCCAACGCAGATTATCGCGCAGTTTGCAAACGGAAATGCGGAAATAATTGCTGTTGGGGAAAAATCCCTTGCAGCCAATGGATGCTCTTTTATCCTGTTCGGCTTTTACACCGTGTATTCCTCGCTGCTTCTTGCCCTCGGCAAAGGAACGGCAGGCTTTCTGCTTGGCGCTTGCAGGCAGGGAATCTGTTTTATCCCTGCGATCCTCGTCCTCCCCGGAATTTGGGGAATGAAGGGAATCCTGTATGCGCAGCCCATTGCGGACGCTGTTTCGGCGGTCATAGCCGCCTGCATGGCGCTGCGCCTCCACAGGGAATTGGCAAAAGCGGAAGCCCGTTCAGAAAAAGCGGAACAATAGGGGGCGCTTCGGCTTGCCGCAGGGGTCATTCGCAGGCGGGGGCTCCGGCTTCCACCAGCATTTCCCCCACGGCGAAAACATTTCCCGCGCCTACCGTGAGAATCAGATCCCCCTCCCGGGCCAGCTCCCGCAGAGCCTCCGCCGCCGAGGGCAGAGAGGGCCGGTACAGCGCGCCGGGAATCCGCTCCGCCAGATCCTGGGAGGAAATTCCGACGGTATTCTTCTCCCGGGCGGCGTAGATGTCTGTCAGCACTGCCAGGTCGGCGGCCTTCAGCTCCCGGACGAAATCGTCGAAGAGGGCCTTAGTCCGGGTATAGGTGTGGGGCTGAAAGACGCAGACCACCCGGCGATAATCCAGGCTTTTCGCCATTTCCAGTAACGCGTGGAGCTCGCTGGGGTGGTGGGCGTAGTCGTCATAGACCCGGGCGCCGTGATACTCGCCCTTGTACTCAAACCGCCGCCCTGCGCCGGAAAAAGCCTCCAGCCCGTCCTTTACCGCCTGGCCGGGGATGCCCAGCACGTAGGCCGCCGCTGCCGCCGCCAGGGCGTTATAGACGTTGTGCAGTCCAGCTACGTGGAGGGAGAGGTGGGCGTAGAACCGCCCGTCCGCCACCACGTCGAAGTCGGGCCGACCGTGGTTCCAGGTGAGGTTCTGGGCCTGGCAGTCCGCCCCCTGACGGCAGCCGAAGGTGAACAGGGGCAGTCCCTCCAGCGCGTCCATGGCGTTGGGGTCGTCGGCGTTGGCTACGATATGGCCGTCCGGCGGCGTCAGCTGGGCGAAGCGGCGGAAGGAATTCTTAATGTCCTCCAGGCCCTTGAAGAAGTCCAGGTGGTCCGCCTCCACGTTCAGCACCACCGCCACGGTGGGGAAGAAGTGCAGGAAGCTGTTGCAGTATTCGCAGGATTCCAGTATAATGGTATCCCCCTTCCCCACCCGGTAGCCGCTGTGGAGCATGGGCAGGGTGCCGCCGATCATCACCGTGGGGTCCGCCTGGGCGGCCATGAAGATGTGGGTGGCCATGGAGGTGGTGGTGGTCTTGCCGTGGGTGCCGGCGATGCAGACGGCGTTCTCATACTGCTGCATGATGGCCCCCCAGGCCTCCGCCCGCTCGAAGACGGGGATGCCCCGGGCCCGGGCGGCGGCGATCTCCGGGTTGTCGTCGTGGATGGCGGCGGTACGGACCACAAACTCCGCACCCTCGATGTCGCTGGCCTCGTGGCCCACATGGATAGAAATGCCCAAAGAGCGCAGATGGTCCACCGCGGCGCTGCCGGACTGGTCGCTGCCCTGGACGGCGAGGCCCATACCGTGGAGCACCTCCGCCAGGGGGCTCATGGACACGCCGCCGATGCCCGCCAGGTGGACCCGGCGTCCGGGGGCGATATAACGCTGAATGTTGGTATCAATATGGGTCATGGAGTAAGGTCCCTTCCCGAACGGCAGAGGCCTGCCGGTATTTGCCTTTTTTGCAGAAATGTATTATACTATAAAAGAGACTGCCGCGCAACTATATTTCTATTGATACTATGCCTGTTTTTCGCGAAGAATAACCGGGAATGATAAAATTCCGAAAAAAGGGGTGAGGCCGGTGGAGATACCGGAATATGTGCAGGAGATCCTGCGCCGCCTGGAGGGCGCGGGCCATGAGGCGTGGTGCGTGGGCGGCGCGGTGCGGGACGCCCTGCTGGGGCGGGAGGCCGGGGATTGGGATGTGACCTCCGGCGCGGAGCCGGAGGCCGTACTGTCCCTCTTCGCCCCCCACGCCCTGCCCACCGGGCTCAAGCACGGCACCGTCACCGTCGCTCCGGGCGGCGGGCGGAGCGTGGAGGTCACCACCTTCCGCCGGGACGGCGATTACCTGGACCACCGCCATCCGGAGCGCGTGGAGTTTACCCGTTCCCTGGCGGAGGACCTGGCCCGCCGGGATTTCACCGTCAACGCCATCGCCGTCAACCTCCGGGGGGAGCTGTCCGACCCCTTCGGCGGGCGGGCGGACCTGGCCGCCCACGTCCTGCGGGCGGTGGGGGACCCGGAAAAACGGTTCCAGGAGGACGCCCTGCGGATTCTCCGGGGCCTCCGCTTCGCCTCCCGCCTGGGGTTTTCCATCGAACCCGGCACCGCCAAGGCCATCCGCCGGTGCGCGCCGCTGCTGGAGCGCATCGCCCCGGAGCGCGTCCTGACGGAGCTGACCGGCATCCTCTGCGGGGAACATGTTCTGGATGTCCTGCTGGAATACCCCGACGTGCTGGGGGTTGTCCTGCCGGAAATTCTGCCCTGCGTTGGCTTCGACCAGCGCAGCGTCTACCACTGCTATGACGTCTGGGCGCACACCGCCCACGCGGCGGCGGCGGCGCGGCCCCTGCCGGTTCTGCGCTTCGCCCTGCTGTTCCACGACCTGGGCAAGCCGGAAACCTTCTCCCTGGACGGGGAGGGGCGGGGGCATTTTTACGGCCACTGGCGGCGGAGCGTCTCCCTGGCGGAGGCCGCCATGGACCGCCTGCGCTTTGACAACCGGAGCCGGCAGACTATCCTGACCCTGGTGGAGCGTCACGACGCGCCCCTGGCCCTCAGCGAAAAGGCCGTCCGCCGGAACCTGGCCCGGTACGGGGAGGAGACTCTGCGGCTGCTGCTGGAGGTGAAGCGGGCGGACAACCAGGCCCAGGCGGAGCCCTACCGGGACCGCCAAAAGCTCATCGCCCAGTGGGAGGACCTGCTGGAGCTGGTTTTGCAGAGCGGGGACTGCTTCTCCCTGGGACAGCTGGCGGTACGGGGCGGCGACCTGACGGCTCTGGGCCTCCGGGGTCCGGCGGTGGGGGCGGCCCTCCGGGAGCTGCTGGAACAGGTGATGGACGACAAGCTCCCCAACGACCGGGGGATGCTGCTGGAATATGTAAAGGAGAAACTGTTATGACGTATTTAGGCGCGCACCTGTCCTCCTCCCGGGGATTTTACAAGATGGGCCTGGGAGCCCTGGCCATGGACGCCAACACCTTCCAGTGCTTCGTCCGCAACCCCCGGGGCGCCCGGGCCAAGGCCGCGGACCCCGCCGACCTGGCGAAGCTGCGGGAATTGATGGCCGGGCACGGCTTCGGCCCCATCGTGGCCCACGCCCCCTACATCATGAACCCCTGCTCCAAGGACGAGGGCATCCGGGAGCTGGCGGCGCGGATGATGGCGGAGGACCTGGAGCTCGTGGACCAGCTGCCCGGCAGCTACTACAACTTCCACCCCGGCAGCCACGTGGGCCAGGGCGTGGAAACCGGCTGCCGCCAGATCGCGGCCATGCTGGACCGTGTGGTCACCCCGGAGCGGCGGACCACGGTCCTCCTGGAAACCATGGCCGGCAAGGGCAGCGAGATCGGGGGCCGGTTCGATGAGCTGCGGAGGATTCTGGACCTGGCCGCCTGCGGGGACCGGCTGGGGGTCTGCCTGGACACCTGCCACGTCTCCGACGGGGGCTATGACATCGCCGGCGACCTGGACGGCGTACTGGAGGAATTCGACCGGACCATCGGCCTGGACCGCCTCAAGGCGGTGCACATCAACGACAGCCTGAACCCCCTGGGCTCCCATAAGGACCGCCACGCCCTGATCGGACAGGGAACCATCGGCGAGGAGGCCATCCTCCGGGTGATTGCCCATCCGGCCCTGGCGGGACTGCCCTTTCTGCTGGAAACGCCCACTGATGACGCGGGGCATGGGGAGGAAATCCGGCGGCTCCGGTCAGCCCTCCGGCGCTGAGGGCTGTCCGCCTGCCAACTTTGAGACTCCCGTTTTCTGTAAAAAGCCCTCTTCGGAAAAATGTTACTTGACATTTTCTCCAACGAATGGTATGCTAACGGTGTGTTCAAAAATGTACAAATTAGTCACCGCCAGGCGAAACCCGTCCGTCTTTGGCTTTGCCGCAGTAGGCTTCTTTGCATTTACTTCAATTCTTAGGAGGCAGATCATTATGAACAACGGCACTGTAAAATGGTTCAACGCGGAAAAGGGGTATGGCTTTATCTCCAATGACGACGGAAGCGGCGACGTATTCGTCCATTTCTCCGCCATCCAGGGGACCGGCTACCGTACCTTGACCGAGGGGCAGAAGGTCACCTACGAGGTGGAGCCGGATCCCAAGAACAGCAGCAAGCTGCGCGCGGTGAACGTGACCGCGATCTGATACGGCGCACGGATTCAGAAGCGAAGGGCTCTCCGGGAAGGGAGAGCCCTTCGCTTTGCGCTGAAACAGGACAATTCCGGCGTTTCCCCGCCGGAGGGGGAAACGCCGGAAAGCTTCATTTTTCTGCCGGGTCCGCCGCCATGGTCCTGCGCACGTGCTCCTTGATCCGCGCAAAAGTCTCGGCGCTGAGATCGTGCTCCACCCTGCAGGCGTCGGCGGAGGCGGTTTCCTCGTCGACCCCCAGATAGACGAAAAAGTCCGTCAGCGTCCGGTGCCGTTCGTAGACGTGTTCGGCAATCTCCCGTCCGGCGGGCAGCAGGCGGATAAAGCCGTCCGGGTCCATTTCAATGCGCCCGCTCTCCCGCAGCTTCTTCATGGCAACGCTGACGCTGGGCTTGGAAAACCCCAGCTCGTTGGCGACGTCGATGGAGCGGACCACGCCCCGCCGCTGGCCGATGACCAGAATCGCCTCCAGATAATCCTCCGCTGATTCATAGACGCGCATACGCTCTCTCCCCATCCTCTCCGCCCCGGGGGCCCGGCTCTGGCGGCCGGCAGCGCTCCGGGCATCGTTTTTGCTATTGTATCACAAGCCGCCGCCCTTCGCAAGGGGGTGGGCGATCTCTGCCGCGGTAATTGAATGAGTAAAAAGATTATGAACAAAGAGCAGAAAGGATGACTTTAT
>OFHB01001530.1_pt1 | contig 13109 bp, 10 predicted proteins | sample 1521881 | NCBI WGS metagenome assembly OFHB01 (sample SAMEA3504090, study PRJEB24116) | mouse gut metagenome | biome: mouse gut; feature: mouse-associated habitat; material: faeces | place: Denmark | collected 2011
GGAGCGCAAGGATTAGCCATATCCTGCGGAACCCGTTTTACAAGGGCGCACATCTTGTCTGCCGGACGCACCAGAAGGGAATCCGCTCCAATACCTATGACATCATTCCCCGTGAGGAATGGGAAGTCCTTGAGGGCTGCCATGAAGCCATCGTAAGCCCGGAGGACTGGGAGAAGGTGCAGGAACTGATTGACCGCCGCCCTCCCATCATGGAGGGGAACGCCTGCCCCTTCTATAACCTGTTCCACGGCATTATCTACTGCGCCACCTGTGGGAAGTCCATGCAGGTACGCTATGAGAAGGTGGGCAGAACCGGGAAGAACCGCTTTACCGGCGAGGAACGGGAGCCGATAGACAAGGCATATTATATCTGCCAGACTTACAACCGGCTGGGGAAGAACTCCTGCACCAGCCATAAGGTGGAAGCAAGGGATTTATACAATCTTGTATTGAAGGATATTCAGGAACTTGCGGCAATGGCGTTGAAAGACGTGGAATCGTTCTACCAGCGGATTAGCAGCCGCATGGAGCGGCGGTATCTGGCGGACGCTTCGGAGATGGAGAAGGAGCGGGAACGGCTGGAAGCAAGGAACCGGGAAATTGACGATATGTTCCTGAACCTGTATACCGACAAGGCAAAGGGAATCCTGTCAGAGCAGCGGTTTGTGAAGCTGACGGCGGCAATGGAGCGGGAACAGGAGGAAAACCAGAAGCAGCTAAAAGAATTGACCCTCTCCTTGCGCCGTTCCAATGAGCAGGAAAGCGATGTCCGCACCTTTATCCGTGAAATCCGGCAGTATGCCACGATACAGGAATTGGACGAGGGTATCTTAAACCGCCTTATCAGCCGGATTCTGGTGGGTGAGGTGAAAAAGGTTGACGGGGAGAAGTTTCAGGAAATCAAAATCATTTATAACTTTGTCGGGGAGATACCGGCGGTAACAGAATAACGGCAATGCCCTTCTCTCTTTCCGGGGGAAGGGTTTTCTTTTGCCTGCATAGGAAAAAGAAGCCGGTTCTCTATTCTCCGGCTTCCAGAATAAACTGGAATTTGGTTAATGTATATGTTCATCATAAAACCCAACAAAATCCTCGAACAACTCCAAATCCAATGAATTACACCATTTTTCCCTGTCAAGGTTTTGATATATATAATTAGCTTTATCCTCCGAAAACCGTTCCCTGTTTTCCTCTGTGTTATAGTCATAGTCAAGCGTTTTGAGCCATTCATCAAATTTCGCATTAAACTCATTGCGATATGTGTCGTCATTGAAATAGTTATGTCCTTTATTCTCAAGAGGAATAAAGCTAAATCGGGAATCGTCCTTGTATTTTTCGTAATAAATTTCGTAACCGTATTCGGCTGGAACAACTTCATCATCAAAGCTATGCACAATCATAACAGCGGCATTGCTTTTTGAGAAGCCGTCCAACGCAGTATTTGAGGCATACCCGCCATATTGAATCCTCTCATGCAGTTTCACAAATGGTAACATCAAATAAATACCATTTCCTACCTGTTTTTTCCCCTCGGCTTCAAACAGATTCGGTGAAGCGTTAAAACCCGAACACGCTATAACGGCTTTTACTTCGGGGTGGTATGTAAGCACACTGCAAACACTGTAGCCGCCCCAGCTATGCCCGAATAAAACGATTGGCAGACTTGGGAATTTCCCGCTTTCTTCCACAAATGTAATTGCATAGTCAAGGTCAATTACTCCCTGTGGAAGTCCTCCGACTCCCTCACCCTCGCTTTCATCATTTCCCGTAGCGTCATAGGAGAAAACATAATATCCATGACAGGCAAAATAATTCACACAATCCATATAAGAATTATGTCCACCTCCACCAAAGCCATGTGCCATTACAACGATACCACGCTGGTTTTCTCCCGAACTATACATATATCCCGCCAGTTTCTGCCCCTCGTTGGAACTAAACTCATATTTCGTGCGGTGCAATCCGTCAAAGTCATCAACATAGAGCATAAGCGGCTCATAGCTCTCAAATCGCTGGTTAAAATTCTCGTTATACACCATTACAGACAATACCCAATCGCCAGCAATTATTAGTACAGCCACGATAGCTAATACAATAAAGAGAATCTTTTTCTTTTTAAATTTCGGTTTCATTTTTTCATATCCTTTTCGACTTATTATTGTGTCGGAAATACCGATTTACCGTTATTATACAGGCAACAAGCCTCTGTTATATGCTGTCCTCGGTATCCCTGTCGATATGCCCGTTTTCAATGGTGGCGATTCGGGCGCTTGCTGTAATGTCGTAAAATCTCGTCCACGGCTTCCGGCTCGCCGCTGGTCGCCCGGACAATCGTTTCATAAGGGATAAGATTCTGATTCCCCATGTGAAAGTACCTCCATTTCCCTTTGCAGGAGCCGCAAAGTCCTGCGGATTTGATACCCGGTCGTACTCCGGCAGAGAGGGCAGGGCTTCGGCAAGCTCCCCGTTCGTAAGGATAACCCTCTGACCATCGTAATATTTTATGGCTCCGCTCTTGTGATGAACTGCCAGTTCTCCGGTGAAATACATGTGTTCCAGCGCCGCTCTGAAGAGTTTTGTCTCACTCCAGTACCAGCCGACCTTCTTCGGAATATCCAGATCTGCGGAGCACAGGGAGCCCTTCTCTGTGATGGCGGCAATGATTCTATCATGCACCTGGAGGATCTCCTCATGCCTCCTCTCCCACCTACGGTGATTCTCCCGCCTGACGCACAAAGTCCAGAACCCCTTCCTTTCCCAAAAATCGGTACTCTCCCAGCAATCCTTGTTTATATAAAATGAGTATGCGGGCTTCTTTCTGTGTCAGATTTATTTCGCGCATTGCGCTCCCCTCATGTCTTCTGTTTTCCCGGCAGGACAAAATAATCCCCCATACTACCTGCCGTTTTCTCCGCCCCCAGCCGTTCTTCGGAAGCGGTAAAGCCAAGCCGTCCGGCGGCGGCTATCCGCTCACCGGCAAAGGCCGGGATCTTGGTTGCCATCATCCGGCATTCAAAAAGTTCAAACCCGGGATGCACAATCAGGGACAGGATTTCTTCGATTCTGTCAGCCTGCTCATAATCGCTTCTGAGATCCAGACGCAGCAGGCCGCAGTCGTCAAAATAGTCCCGGGCCCTGCGGTTGAACAGTTCAATCGTCCCGACGGCCTGCCCCGCACCCTTGTCTACAATGGCCCAGCGCACAAAACCCTTGTCCCCGTATGCCCGGAGCCAAAAATCAATAGCGGCCTGCATGCGCTCCAAAGTGGTATAGTGAAAGTCATCCCCGTTGCAGTTGTCACTGTTGAAATAGGGCACCGCCTTTTCATCGGAATACACCCTGAGCAGATCCGGCCCATCGGAAGCCTCCACCAGCCTGAGTAAATAGTTCTCGTTTTCATAGATCGGACATTGTTCGTACGGACTTACCATTTTTCTACCTCCTATTAGAGTTCCGCATATCCCCTACAGCGCAACTTTCTTTGGATGCACACAGGGCCGCTCAGCGTCCCCATGTGCATCCCTGCGCTTTCCGGGGATATGCTGTTTAGAGTTCCGCATATCCTGTGGATATGGTTTTCATGGCAAGTATATCACGGCATATACGACAACTGGTTGTCATACTTTTTTAAAAATCTTTCCGGCTTTCATACAGGCCGCTCAACATCCGCTCTTAAAGCCCCCTTTCTCATTCTGCTGTCCACGGGGACCCGCTGTACAGGGCCACAAGATTTTGCGCCGATTCCAGAATACGCCGGCGAATTTCCTCCGGGGCCACCACTTCCGCCAGGTCTCCCAGGGACAGCAACATCCCGATCCAGAACTGTTCATTCTCCACCACGGTCGCTTTCATCAGAACGCTGCCATCCCCATACTCCCGGGTCACGGTTCCCTTCAAATACTCCCTCACCCGCCCTTTGGCCGCCTCCCTGCACCGAATCCAAATCTCCGTATACCGGCGGGAATCCTTTTGGTCTGACTCCCCCAATATCACTTCAGCGGCTGCATGTTCCTTTTCAAAGGGCATGTCCGTAATCTGCAAGTCACGAATCCGCACCAGCTTGTAGGTTCGGTAGTCCTTCCTGACCTTGGAATAGGCCAACAGATACCAGGCATACCATCTGTACAGCACGGCCACCGGCTCCACATTGTGGAGCCGGGTTATATTGTCATTATTGGTATAGGCAAACTCCACGGCGCGCTTTTCAAGCACCGCCCTCTGCAGACTATGCAGAACCTCCTGATCCCCCTCCCGCAAAACAGAGAAATCCAGAATTATGCCGTTTTCGCCGGGCTGGGAAACCTGGACGATCTTCTCCAGCGTACGTTTTGCCTTTTGATCCTCAGTGGCCGACACCAGACCCTTCAGCGCAGTCAATATATACGAATAATCATCAGAAGTGGCAAAGCCCTTGTCCATGATAAAGCGTTCCGAGATTTCGTAGCCCCCAGCCGCGCCGTTCACGGCGGCCACAGGAATCCCCGCCAGGCACAGAGAATCTATATCCCTCTGTATGGTCCGCAGAGACACTTCAAAATGTCTGGCCAATTCGCTGGCAGACGTCCTGCCGTGGTTCAGCAGATATACGGTGATTGCATACAAACGTTCTGTTTTCATTCCACCTCCCTCCGTCTGCGGCTCCTTTCTCCTTAAAGCAGGAGTACATCAAACTTTATTGTACTCCCTCAGCATCCTTCTGACAAAATCGGCGGAAATCCGCGACGCTTCCGAACCCACATAAAATTACTATTTTCATCTGCTCATCCCTTTCCGTCAGTCAATTTTTTCCTGTACCTAAAATAGAACAGCCCGCCCAGCAAATCCGCCAGCCCCCAGCCGATGGGAATGGCCCACCAGATCCCCACCACGCCTAGGGGCGGAATGGCCGCCAGGGTATAGGCCAGCGCCACCCGGGTCCCCAGAGATACGATGGTCAGCACCACCGATATACCCGGCTTGCCTATGGCCCGGTACAGCCCGTAGAACAGGAACAGGCAGCCGATCCCGCAGTAAAAAGGCCCCACTATGTGCAGATACCGCACCCCCTCCTCCAGAATAGCGATCTCTCCCGGATCAATGAAAATCAACAGCAGGGGCTTTGCCAGAAACCACAGGACCAGAGACACCGCCAGACAATAGGAGACGGTGGTGAGCACGCCGCAGCGCACTCCCTTTCGGACCCTCTCTCCCTTTCCCGCCCCCATATTCTGGGCAATAAAGGTGGAAAAGGCATTACCGTATTCCTGGGCGGGCATATAGGCAAAGGCGTCCACTTTCACCGCCGCCGCAAAAGCCGCCATGACCGTGGTGCCAAAGCTGTTCACTAATCCCTGTACCATCAAAATCCCCAGGTTCATTACCGATTGCTGAACACAGGTAAGCCCGGAATAACTGATAATCTGCCCCAGACCGGCCCGGCTTACCCGAAACCTGGTAAAAGCCTCCCTTACGGCTTTACTGGTGGCCAATACATATATGCCGATGCCCAGACCCGAACCGTACTGGGAAAGGATGGTTGCCGCCGCGGCGCCGGCAGTGCCCTGCTGCCAGACGGCCACAAAGAGGATATCCAATCCGATGTTCAATACTGTAGCCACTCCCAGAAACACCAGGGGAACCACGGAATTCCCCAGGGCTTTCAGATACGCGCCGAAAAAATTGTACAAAGCCACCGCCGGAATTCCCCAGAAGATCAGAACCAGATACTCCCGGGTGATGGACCAAATTCGCCGGGGAATCCGCATCCACTCCAGAATCAGGTCCACCCCCAGCAGGGAAAGAACGGTCAGCAGGGCGGCCACCAAGACCACCAGCAAAAAGGAGGCGCAGATCCCCTTTTCCAGGCCCTCCCGATCCTGTCTGCCAAAGCATAGGGAAAACACCACTCCGCTGCCCATACACAGCCCCAACAGCATGGAAGTCAGGAAAGTCATCAGGGCAAACGCCGCCCCCACAGCAGCCAGGGCGTCGGAACCCGCAAAGCGCCCCACCACCCAGGTATCCACAATATTATAGCCCTGCTGCAGCATATTGCCCAAAATCATGGGCAGGGCAAAAAAACACAGGGTGGGGAATACTGCCCCCCTGGTCAGATCTTTCTGTGTCATAACATCACTCCGTTTGCCAATCAGCACCTTTTTCTCTCTTCTCCATAGTATAGCTGTTTCTATCCCCAAAATCAACTGCGCTTTTGCCTGTTTGCCGTAAGGGAATCGCCTCCGTCCATAAAAAACAGTCCCACCCTGCCGCGGCAGGATGGAACTGCCTGTTCCGAATCCCTACTGTTTCCGATGGACGGGCAGCGCGGTAAGCGTCTCCCCTTCCACCCGAATTTCTATGGTGTCCCCTGTCTCCACCTGATCAGACAGGATCAGCCGGGCCGCCAGAGTCTCCACATGTTTCTGGATATACCTTTTCAGTGGACGGGCCCCATATACCGGGTCATATGCCTGGTCGATGATAAAACGCTCCGCCTCCGGCATTAAACGGATGGTCAGATCCCTGTCCTCCAGACGTTGATTCAGCTCCTTGACAATCAGCGTGATAATACCGCCGATATTTTCCTTGGTTAAGGGCTTGAACAGAATTGTCTCGTCCAATCGGTTCAAAAACTCAGGCCGGAAATGCCCCCGCAGCTCATTCATCACCATTTCCTCCGCCTCTGCGGAGATACTGCCGTCCTCCTGTATGCCCTCCAGCAGGTAAGGGGCTCCGATGTTGGAAGTCATGATCAATATGGTGTTCTTAAAATCTACAGTGCGCCCCTGGGAATCAGTGATCCGGCCGTCGTCAAGCACCTGAAGCAGTACATTGAACACATCCGGGTGGGCTTTCTCCACCTCGTCAAACAGCACCACCGAATAGGGCTTCCTTCTGACGGCCTCCGTAAGCTGCCCTCCCTCCTCATAGCCAACATAGCCGGGAGGCGCTCCAATCAGGCGGGATACGGCATATTTTTCCATATATTCGCTCATGTCGATACGCACCATATTGTTTTCGTCGTCGAACAGAGCCGCTGCCAGGGATTTGGCCAGTTCCGTCTTGCCCACGCCGGTGGGGCCCAGGAACAGGAAAGAGCCGATGGGCTTGCCCGGATCCTTGATCCCCGCCTTAGAGCGGATGATGGCTTCGCTGACCTTGGTGACGCCCTCGTCCTGGCCGATCACTCTCCGATGCAGTTCCTCGTCCAGATGCAGGGTTTTGTTGCGCTCGCTCTCCGTCAGCTTGGCCACCGGGATGCCGGTCCACCGGGAGATGATCTTGGCGATCTCCTCATCGGACACTTTCTCATGCACCAGGGACATATCCCTGGCATTGACCTTCTCCTCTTCGATTTCCAGCTGCTTTTTCAATGCGGGCAGCGTACCATAGCTTAATTCGGCAGCCTTCTCCAGATTCCCGTCCCGCTGGGCGATCTGGATCTGGTTATTCACATCGTCAATCTGCTCCCGCAGCTTTGAAAGGTCCTCCACGGACTTCTTCTCGTTGTCCCATTGGGCCTTGCGTCCCGCAAATTCTTCTTTTAACTCCGCCAGCTCTTTCTGGAGATCGGCCAGACGCTCCTGACTCAAGCGGTCATCCTCCTTTTTCAGGGCCGCCTCTTCAATCTCCATCTGCATGACCTTGCGCTGCAGTTCGTCCAGTTCCGTGGGCAGACTGTCCAGTTCCGTCTTGATCAGGGCGCAGGCCTCGTCTACCAGGTCTATGGCTTTATCCGGCAGAAAACGGTCGGAGATATAGCGGCTGGAGAGGGTGGCGGCGCTGACCAGGGCATTGTCCATAATCTTTACACCATGGTAGACCTCATAGCGCTCCTTCAGCCCCCGCAGGATGGAGATGGTGTCCTCCACTGTGGGCTCATCCACCAACACAGGCTGGAAGCGGCGGGCCAGAGCCGGGTCTTTTTCAATATACTGGCGATATTCGTCCAGAGTGGTAGCGCCGATGCAGTGCAGTTCCCCCCGGGCCAGCATGGGTTTTAACATATTGCCCGCGTCCATGGCGCCCTCCGTCTTGCCTGCGCCCACAATGGTATGCAATTCGTCAATGAACAGGATGATCTGGCCATCGGACTGCTTTACGTCCTCCAGCACGGCTTTCAGACGCTCCTCAAACTCCCCCCGGTATTTGGCTCCGGCCACCAGGGCCCCCATATCCAGGGAAAAAAGTTTTTTGTCCTTCAGCCCCTGAGGCACATCCCCCCGGACGATACGCTGGGCCAATCCCTCCACCACGGCGGTCTTGCCCACGCCGGGTTCACCGATGAGCACCGGGTTATTCTTGGTCTTGCGGGAGAGGATGCGGATTACATTCCGAATCTCGCTGTCCCGTCCGATCACCGGGTCCAGTTTCTGATTGCGGGCCCTCTCCACCAGCTCCTGTCCGTATTTCTCCAGAGTGTCATAGGTGGCCTCCGGATTGTCGCTGGTCACTCTCTGATTGCCCCGCACGGTGGAAAGCGCCTGCAGAAAGCGATCCCGGGTAATACCGTACTCCTTCCAGATGGCCTCAATCTCCCGGCTGGGAAAACGCAGCATGGACAGCATCAAATGTTCCACGGATACATACTCGTCCCCCAGTTGCTTGGCCTCGTCCTCGGCGGAGATCAGCACCTTGTTCAGATGCTGTCCCATATAGACCTTGCCCCCCTGCACTTTGACCCGCTTTTGCAGGGCCTGTTCCACCCGGTTTAAAAAATGCTCCTTCTGAATCTCCATCTTCTCGATGAGCTTCAGAATCAGACTGTCGTCAATGGTCAGCAGACTCTGCAGCAGATGCTCCTGCTCGATCTCCTGATTGCCGTACTCATAGGCCAGCTTCTCACAATTCTGCACCGCCTGCATGGACTTCTGTGTAAATTTGGAAATATTCATAAACCCCACTCCTTTCGACAGGTTCTTGTTTTTCTGTTCTACAACAAATATAACACTTTCCTGCCAAAATACAAGTTCTTTTTTCTAAATTTTTTCTAAATAATCTTCGGACAGAGATAAGGGCCATTGCAGAATAGCCAATTCTCCAACAGCCCTCCGATCCGCTTCCCGCATATCACAGGCAAACTAAGAAATTCCTACAGATCTTCAAATACAAAATAGTCCACCAGTATACTGCCGCCGGAAATACCGCTCTCGTTGATGGCTGTCAGACCTGCTTTCACCCCCACCCAGCGGCCGGGAGTGGCTTCCACACATTGTCCCACGGGAATGTATTCTCCCTCTTCCGTCAGGCTGTAGCAGAAGGATACCTCCGTCTCCTGCTTGACCAGCATCCCCAGATACAGGATTTCCGTGCCCTCCGGCAGCACCGCCGCCTCCCTGCGGATTTCATCGTTTTCGGTCCAGTTGCCGATGCGCTGCTGCAGAACCAGCTTCCCGTCCTTTTTATGGACCAGCAGGCCGGTGTAATGCCCGCACTGGGATACCAGGCCCGCCGCGTCCCCCTCTTTCAGATTGTCCAATCGGAGGCAGGCCGTAATCCGAAACTCAGGGGCGGGCCATTTCTGAAGCAGCAGATTGGGCACATCGCAGAGTTGAAGCCCGGGATCGCTGTCCTGGGCATACAGGGTCAGCCGGCCATTCCCCAGACTGTACCAGTCCTCTCGGTAATTGGCGTTCCACTGCCACTGAAGTCCCAGCTTTTCCCCCTCAAAGAAATCGCTGTCCTCCGGCGCGTCTATGGGATATGTAGCGCCCACCGCAGGCTTTACATGCCGCAGCACCGGCTGACCGCAGCCGTCCTCATCCGGGTCCTCGCCGATCACCGGCCAGTCGTCCACCCAGCGCATGGGCTGCAGATGTACGATACGTCCCGCGTTGCCCACATCCTGAAAATGCAGAAACCAGTCCTGTCCGTCCGGCGTATCCACCCATGCGCCCTGGTGAGGGCCGTTCACCGGGGTATCGCCCTGACGCAGCACGATCTTTTCCTCATAAGGACCATAGATATTACGGGAGCGCAGCACTGTCTGCCAGCCGGGCTTCACACCTCCCGCCGGAGCAAAGATATAGTAATATCCGTTTCTTTTATATAGCTTCGGCCCCTCGATGGTGGGCTGGGTGGCGTGGCCGTCGTAGACAAACTGCCCGTCATCCAGCACACCGGAACAATCCGGCTCCATGGGAGACATATAGAGAAAACTCTTGAAACCGATGCGGCTTCTGGCAAAAGCCGTCACCATATAAGCCTTACCGTCTTCATCCCAGAAAGGGCAGGGATCGATCCAGCCCACCACCTTGCGCACATAGGCAGGCTCGGACCATTTGCCCCAGGGATCGGTGGTTTTGCTCATCATGATTCCCTCGTCCGGCATGGGAACAAACACATAGTAGGTTCCCTCGTGGTAGCGGATGGAGGGAGCCCAGGCGCCGCAGCCGTGCAGGGGCCTGTCGTAAGTGTCAAAAGGCATTTGGTCCCAGACATAATTGATGACCTTCCAGTTCACCAGATCCCGGGAATGCAGCAGCGGCACCGCCGGCGCATTGCAAAAGCTGGAAGCAACCATAAAATAGTCTTCTCCCACACGGATTGCGTCAGGGTCGGAATAATCCGTATAGAGAATGGGGTTCCTGTACGTTCCGTCCCCCTGATCCGCAATCCACATTTTTCTTATTTTACTTCTGTCCATAGCTTCCTCCTGTCAGACTTGTGCCTGTTTGCTGTATACCTTCTGTAACAAAAACCATGGACTCAGTATAACATATTTTTCCTGCGCCTACAACACCCACAGGCAATCCTGCCCGTTTTTCACCCACATGGAGCCGGTGACGGACAAATCGTAACTGTCCTCTCCCTCCTCCACGGTCATGGACACATGGGTATCATAACCGTCCCTGGCCAGGGCCTCCCTGTCATATTCCAGCAGCAGCTTACCCTTGCCCACAAATTCATTCTGCATGATCCTGGGACGGAAATAGTCCCGGGTCATCTCCGCGTCCCGCTCCCCTGCCCGCAGCCGCAGTACCACGCCGGAATCCGTGCGCAGCAGAAACTCGTTGCCCCGGGGATAGAGACGGATGATCTTGCCCGAGGCCGGAGCGTAGACTTTGTTGTCCTCCGGAGTGAGAAGCACGCCCCGGCGTCCCTGTGCCTCCAATACGTCCACCTGTCCCGCCACCGGGCTGGCGATAGGATGTCCTGCGGGCTTGGCCTGTTGTTCCCGGTGAGAACGTCCACGGTATCTGCGCTGCATGTGGGCCTTCTGCCATTCCCTGGCTTCCCCCGCATAATCGCCCCTGTCCGGGCCCTGGGCGGTCCGCCTGGGCCAATACCCCCTGCTGTGCCCCAGCCCCCCCTGCCGAAGGGTATTTCCCGGTCTTCTGTCCTGCGAAGACCAGGTTCCCTGCTCCTCCGGATACATTTCCCGGTTTTCCGGCGTTTGCGCCGTCCTTCCCCGCTCCATAAGCGGATCTTCGGTCCGGGTTCCGCTCTCCGTCCATGCTGCGGTCTCGCCCTGAAGTCTTCTCCCGGAACGGATTCCGCCCTCCGTCCGTGCTGCGGTCTCGCTCTGAAGCCCTCTCCCGGAGCGGATTCCGCTATCCGGCCGTGCTGCGGTCTCACTCTGAAGTCCTCTCCCGGAACGGATTCCGCTATCCGTCCACGCCCCGGCTGCGCTCTGGGCCGCCGTCTCCAGCCAGCTTTCCCGCCGGGCCGGCGTCTCTGCGTCCGCGCCCTCCACCGCCAGCATCCGGCCCATGGTGCGGCTCATCAGATAGCCCATAATGTAAGCCACTCCGATAATCCCTGAGAAAACCCACACATTCAATGTAATTCCCATCTCTACTCCTTTCCCGCACAGTCCGGGCTGCGGACTGCGCTCCTGGCTCTCCGTCCCCGGAATCCTGCCGCTCCAAGGCTTCCCTCTGCACGCAAAGCAGCAGGACCGCCGGTTACAGACTTCTTTCTCATCCTGTATTCTTTGTAGGAGACGGTAAATTATACAAAATATTTACCATTTTTCTTGACAACTTCCTCACAATGAGATATGATGTAAAAAATTTACAGGGTTTATGAGGGAGTAGTTTGCAGCCCCGGGCTGCGGCAATGTCAACATAATGACGTTTTTTCGTCTGGCATTGCCTGACATGCGGATGTTATAACGAGACTCATGGACAGTCGGCGCCGAGACGCGTCCAATGTCCATGGGCCTCTTTTTTTCGCCGCCGCATGGCCCGCCCCTCCATAATCAAAACAAAAAGGCAGCCGCCCGGCACAACATCTGCGGAGCAACTGCGGAAAAGAGGGACTTATGACATTGCTTAATCTGTTTCTGATCGCCGTGGGTCTGTCCATGGACGCCTTCGCGGTATCCGTCTGCAAGGGACTGGCCATGGAAAAAGCACCCTTAAAAAAAGCGGCCATCGCCGGAGTCTGGTTCGGCAGTTTCCAGGCCCTGATGCCGCTGCTGGGCTATCTGTTGGGCAACCGCTTTGAGAAATACATAACCCATATAGACCATTGGATCACCTTTGGCCTGCTGGCCCTGATCGGCGCCAATATGGTCAAGGAAGCCTTCTCCAAAGAGGAGGAAAAAGCCAGCAGCACCATGTACTTTAAAGAAATGTTCCTGCTGGCGGTGGCCACCAGCATCGACGCGCTGGCTGTGGGCGTCACCTTTGCATTCCTCCAGGTAGACATTCTCTCCGCCGCCGCGCTCATCGGGATGACCACCTTTTTCCTGTCCATCCTAGGCGTGCGGGCAGGCGCTGTGTTCGGCAGCCGGTTCCGAGGACGTGCGGAACTGACCGGCGGCGTAATTCTCATTGGGATGGGCGTTAAAATTCTGCTGGAGCACACGCTTCTGTAAGAACCCAAACGCACAACGGCAAGATACTGGCCCAGCGGGATTTTGTATACGGCCTCCTATCCCGACCGCCTTCCACAGCTTCACGGTAAAAAACGCGGGACCTGGAGCGGCCAGCTCCGGGTCCCGTATCTTGTTTATTTGCCTGTGTCCATATTATAATTGTCCCCAAACTGAAGGTCATCCACCGCAAGGTCCGGCTCCTTGGGGCGCTCGGGTGGAGCAAGCATGGTGCTGCTGCCATCCAGACGGCCATTCTCCACGATCAGAGACGCGGTTGCCACATCACCGTGGACACAGCCTGTCCGCT